>SAMEA3663296__coassemble_61_pt1 | contig 74785 bp, 63 predicted proteins | sample SAMEA3663296__metabat2_low_PE_021 | metagenome-assembled genome bin SAMEA3663296 (sample SAMEA3663296) | pig gut metagenome | biome: pig gut; feature: pig-associated habitat; material: faeces | place: China | collected 2013
GGCGCGCTCTTTTTCAGCTTGTCAGCCTGTCCGCTCACCCTGCTTTCCGTGGCGTAGAAAATCCTGCCGCGTCAAGCATATTTTCAATCAAAATTCCATAACCTTTTGCTGCGTCATCGACCAGTACATGCGTCACTGCGCCGACGATCTTTCCGTTTTGCAAAATCGGACTGCCGCTCATGCCCTGCACGATACCGCCTGTTTTCTCAAGCAGCTCCTCATCCGTTACGCGAAGAAGGAGATTGCGCGTATCAGCGGAGGTCGCAAATACCTTTTCGATTTTGATTTCGTATTCCTTTACCTCTGTGCCGCTGACATTGGAGAGGATCGTCGCCTTGCCGGTTTTTACTTCGCTCTTTTCGGCAACCGGCAGCGCCCCGCGTGTGAGACAGGCGAAATTCTCCGCATCTGCCACGCCGAAAATGCCGCAGTCGGTGTTGGCGTACAGCGTGCCGCTGTCGCGCGTGAGATCAAACTCGCCGCGCAGCTCGCCGGGTGAACCGCTCTCGCCGCGCTTGACCGCCTTGACGGAGGCTTCCATCGTGCTGCCCTGATCAAGCGGCATCAGTTTGCCGGTATCCACGTCGGTCACACCGTGGCCGAGCGCGCCGAACACGCCGCTTTGCGGATCGTAAAAGGTCATCGTTCCGATACCTGCCATACTGTCGCGCACAAAAGCGCCCAGGCGGTAGGTCCCGTCTTCTCCTGCGCGCGGAACCGCCGTAAGCGTGATCTTTTTGTTGCCGCGCTGTACGCTCAGCGTCGCCTGGGCGTCCCCGTTTTCCGCAAGGAGCTGCTGCAGGTGCTCCGTGGAGTTGATCTGCGTGCCGTTCCAGGCAAGGATCATGTCGCCTTCCTTGAGACCGCACGCTTTTGCGCTTGACACGCCCTCAGGGAAGTCCACGACCAGAACGCCGTCAGCAAACAGCTTCACGCCCACTGCCTGTCCGACCGGCACCAGCTCTTTTACTTCTCCCACACAGGCAGCCTGCGCTCCTCCCGACAGAAATGGCAGTGCGAGAAGACATCCCAGGCAGACTGCGGCAATTTGCTTTTTTCTTTCTTTTTTTCGCGCTTCATTCATTCTCTCACCCTTTCCTTGACAATTTGCCGAATCCAATTCATTTTTTCGGCTTATTTACTTTTTGCAAAGCGAAAAAAAATAGCCGACGCAAATTTTTGATGCGTTGGCATGGCGATTTTTACTTCGGCAAAAAATGAAGCACAGCGAAAAGCTTTTAAGAAAAAAACACCCCAATTGGAAAATTTAAAAAAAGACAGCCGCGAGATCGCGGCTGTCTTTAGGCTTTGTCATACGGTCACGGATTATTTTTCGCGGTTGAAGATCTTGAAGATATCGTCAAACGGGTCCTTTTCCTCTTCCTGCTTCTCCTCCGCCTGGGGAATGTCCTGTTCGCCCAGCGGCGTCAGTGTCGATGCGGCAGGAGCGGAGTCCTCCCTCTTGCCGAACGACATTGCACCGGGAGCAGAATCAAAACCGGTGGCAATAACGGTGACGCGGATCTCGTCGTCAAGCGCTTCATCGAACGTTGCACCGAAAATCGTGAGTGCGTCGGGATGGACGGCGTCCTGCACGAGAGACGCGGCCTGTTCGACCTCGTCGAGCCCGATGTCCATGGAGCCGGTGACGTTGATGAGGACGCCGTGCGCGCCGCTGATGGACGTTTCAAGCAGCGGAGAGGAGATCGCCATGCGGGCGGCTTCCTCCGCCTTGTTCTTGCCGGCTGCACGACCGACGCCCATGTGGGCAAGACCGGCGTCCTTCATGATCGCGGTGACGTCGGCAAAGTCGAGGTTGATAAATCCGGTGTCGCGGATCAGGTCGGAAATGCTCTGCACCGCCTGACGCAGCACATCGTCCGCGATCTCGAAGGCGTTGCTGAAGGTGATTTTCTGGTCGGTGGCAAATTTGAGACGCTCATTGGGGATGATGACGAGGGAGTCGACCTTGCTGCGCAGCTCCTCAATGCCCGCGTCAGCGGCACGCATACGGCGCGGACCTTCAAACTTAAAGGGCTTGGTGACGACGCCGACCGTCAAAACGCCGGCCTCGCGCGCGATCTCGGCAACGATGGGGGCGCCGCCGGTGCCCGTGCCGCCGCCCATACCGGCAGCGATGAACACCATATCGGTATCCTCCAGCGCCTTGGCGATCTGGTTGCGGCTTTCCTCGGCAGCCTTGCGCCCGACCTCGGGATCCGCTCCGGCGCCCTGACCGTGCGTCAGCTTTTCGCCGATCTGGATCTTATAGGTTGCGCTGGAAACATTCAGCGCCTGCTTATCTGTATTGACTGCAACGAAATCCACGCCGCGCGCGCCGGAGCGCACCATGCGGTTGACCACATTATTGCCGCCGCCGCCAACGCCGATGACTTTGATTTTTACCACATTTTCCGGGCCGGTTTCCAATCCGAATGCCATGTCGGTTCCTCCTACCATCTCTTGTATGAAACAGGCGAAATTTGTCAACCTCGCCACAACATCAAGTGTGCTATTTCATATCTATTGTATTACGCTTTTCCGTTTCGGTCAATAGTAATTGCTCATTTACCATAATTTTTTATTCCGGAATAAAGCTCGCTTTCCCCTCCGTCATGAGGTTGATGGTGCCGGTTTCGTTGAGTTCCAGATAGTCCGCCACGGTGGCAAGGCTCTCCAGCTTATAGGCGACGTCCGCATTCCACGGCAGCTTCACCGAGAAACGCCCGGCGTAAGTAAATTGCAGGCAGCTGTCGTCCCCAAGGTCGATCGTTTCCATATCTGCAAGCATGCGCTTTTCCTCTGCCGCGCGCAAAAGCGCCTTCAGCGCTTCGAGCTTGTAGGCTTCCTCCTCGGCAACAGCCGCATCGCCGCTCTCCGCCGGGTCCAGAAGCAGGCAGCCGATCACCCGGGTGCAGTTCTCCGGCAGCGTTTCCGTCTGTTCCAAGAGCTTTCCGTTCACGCTCATCAGCCACGTGCCGTTTTGACCGGGCACAGCCGCCGCGGCCGCGCATTCATACACCTCGATGAGCAGCGTGTCGGGAAGCTTCCGGTTGATGGCGGCGCTTTCCACGTAGGGAAGCTTTTGGAATATCTTCTGCGCGTGGGCGTATTTATTCATCAAATAAAGGTTATCGCCCACCTGCAGTCCGGACGCCTCGATCACCTGCTCATCGGTGTATCTTGTGTTTCCCCCGACGATGATAACGTCCGCTTTGAAGAACATCGTAAGCGCGGCGACCATGGCGCCGAGGACGAGAACAAAGCAGAAAAGCTTGAGAAGGAAAGAAAATCTTCCCCTCCTGCGTCTGTGTGTACTGCGACTCCTTGCCATTTTTCTGCGCTTCCTCTTTCCCCGTTTATGTACCTTCGCGCCGGATCGACGCTCCAAGCGACTGCAGATCCCGCTCGATACTCTCATATCCGCGGTCAATATGCTCGATCTGCATGATCCTGCTTTGTCCTTCCGCCTGCAAAGCGGCCAGCACCAGTGCCGCGCCGCCGCGGAGATCCGTACTCTTTACGCTCGCACCGTGGAGCGAGCGCTGTCCGTTCACGACCGCCACCCGTCCCGCAACGCGGATCTGTGCCCCCATGCGGGCAAGCTCGTCAACGTGGCGGTAGCGGTTTTCAAAAATGTTTTCCACAAATACCGTGCTGCCGTCGCTTCTGAGAAGCGCCGCCATCAGCACCGGCTGTGCGTCGGTCGGAAAGCCGGGATACGGAGCCGTGCGCACCGGGCGGATCGCCCTGAGCGCGCCGTCGCTTTTTATGGAAACCGTGTCCCTGTCGCTTTGGATGCGGCATCCCGCCTCGCTCAGTGCGGCTGCAACCGTGGAAAGCGCGCGGTAATCGACGCCTTTGAGCAGCACTTCCCCGCCGCAGCTCGCCGCCGCGCAAAGATAGGTCGCGCCCACGATGCGGTCCGCGATCACCCTGTGGAGCCCGCCGTGCATCGTCCGTCCGCCCTCGACCGTAATGATGGAGCCGCCGGCGCCGCGGACATTTCCGCCCATCGCATTGATAAAGTTCTGAAGATCAACGATCTCCGGCTCGCGCGCCGCGTTGTAAAGGACCGTCGTTCCTTCCGCGCCGCAGGCGGCAAGGATCGTATTTTCCGTCGCGCCCACGCTGGGCATCGGAAAAATGATCTCACAGCCGATCAGACCGTCCGTCCTGCACTTGAGCTTTCCGCCGCACTCGCTGATCTCAGCCCCCAGCGCGCGCAGGGCGCTCAGGTGTATATCGATCGGTCGCGGACCGAGCTCGCAGCCGCCGGGATACGACAGCGTCGCCTCGCCGCTGCGCGCGAGGATCGCACCGAGAAAGATGACCGAGGAGCGCATCTCCCGCATCAGGGCGTCCGGCACCTCGCTTTGATCCATCTGCGCGGTATCGACCACCAGCGCATCGCTCTCCCAGTGCGTACAGCAGCCCAGGTTGCGCAGTATGGAAATCGAGGCATCCACATCACGCAGCCTCGGGCAGTTTTCGATCGTACAGGTATCCGCGGTCAAAAGCGTTGCCGCAAGGATCGGCAGAACGCTGTTCTTTGAGCCTTGTATCGTCAGTTCGCCTGCAAGAGGAACGCCGCCCTCCACAACCAGCTCACACATCCCGTTTCCCTCCACATATCGGATCATTCTGAACTGACCCATAGTATGCGCCAACAGGGAAAAAGGGTTCAAAACACACATCAGGCTGCCGCAAAATTCGATTCTTCTGCATTTTCCAGTATAGCTTTTTTATTTCTGCGCGTCAACTGATTTCTTCCTTTTACCGCTTTGCCCGATAGAAAAATGTCCGCCGGCATTACTGAAATTCTGTTGCGTATTATGTCTGCAGGCTGAAAGGACGCAGGCGACCGCTCCTGGCTTTTTTGCTATGCAAAAGCATAGCAAAAAAACAAGATGCGCCATTTTCTCGCCCCTTCGGGGCAACCGAAAATGATGCGCAAAAACTTCATGCGCTCTGGCTTTTGCCCATGATCGTGGTGCGCAATACTGCGCATGAAGTTTCGTGCCTTGAAAGAAGCGGAAAGATATTGTAAGATAAGAATCATGATTCTGTGTTTTGCAACCAATGGTTGCGGAAATTTCAACAGCAGTTGGTGGCACGTAACCGCAAACTGCGGTATCGTGTTTCCAGGGAGGTAAAAAAATGTTGTCTGAAAGAATCTGTCAGCTCAGACGAAAGTGCGGACTTTCCCAGGAACAGCTTGCAGAAAGGATCGGCGTTTCCAGGCAAGCCATTTCCAAATGGGAAAGCGGAACGTCAACGCCTGAATTGGAAAAGCTGATTGCATTGAGTGAGTGCTTTCAGATCACTCTGGATGAGCTCATCAGAGAGCCGGTATCTGCGGGTGATGCGGAAGAAGCAGCGGAACACACCGGAACAGAAAAAGCCTTCAAAACAGCAAAGACGAAAGTCGGTATCGGCTTTTGCCTTGCAGGCGCTGTCTGCTTGATTTTATCAGGGCTTATGATGACGATGAGCCCGGAGGCAGCGGAACAGCTTAATGCGTCTTCAACCATTACTTTGAGCGGAGGCGGTGTATGGCTCATCCTTTGTGTCCTTTCTATGATTGCAGGCTTGGTACTCATACTGCGAAGAAAATGAAAATTGAGGGAAAGAGATATGAAAAAGCTGAGTTATTTATTTGCTGCCGCTGCCATTGTGCTGTCTGACGTTATGTGTGCTGTCGTGGCATTCAATTATCGCGACATGCTTTGCGGCATTGAACATTCCTGTTATAGTGCGCCGGCCGGTGCTGCTTTCCTTTCTGCCATTCCGTTCGGCATTGGGATCATCATATGTGCCGCTGCGGCATACATGTTCCATAAGAAAGCACGGTAATACGGCTATCCGGACAAAAACAAGGCTCCGCCCGATGAGAGGACGGAGCCTTTTCCAATACGGATTCCGGAGACTTCGGCAAGGGATTTTGCAAGATATATGGAATCAGACAAAGCGGCAAAAGCGAGGTCGCTTTTTCTTTGTGCTTTGCTTGCATTTACCGGCAGTTCGTGGCACAATGACAGCAGACTTCTTCTTTTGAAAGGGGCGGATTTATGAAAGGAATGAAAAAGGGCGTCAAAGCGGCGCTTTGCGTGCTGCTGGCGCTGGTGATCGCACTGGGCGGATACCTCGCCTATGTGCTTGCTGCATACTACCGCGTGGAAGATTCTCAGGAATGCGAAATTCTTTTCAACGCCTCCGTTTCCGCCATGCCGGAGACGGGCAAGCGCTACCGGATCACGTCCTGCAATATCGGCTTCGGCGCTTACAGCGCGGACTACAGCTTCTTCATGGACGGCGGCAAAGAAAGCCGTGCGCGCAGCGCGGACGCCGTGGTGAGCAACACCACCGGTTCTCTGGAAGCCGTCGGCTCCTGTGCGCCGGACTTCGCGCTTTTTCAGGAGGTCGACGTGGACGGTACGCGCTCCCATCACGTCGATCAGCTGTCCGTCATCGCTTCTTACGTTTCCGCCAGCATGTTTCCCGCTTACAATGCCGTTTTCGCCCAAAACTATGACAGTCCCTATCTTTTCTATCCCTTCACCGAGCCGCACGGGGCGAACAGATCCGGCATTGCGACCTTTACGGGCTTCAGGATCGACTCCGCCGTGCGCCGTCAGCTCCCCATCGAAACGGGTCTGATGAAGCTGATCGACCTTGACCGCTGCTACTCCGTCAGCCGTATTCCCGTCGAGGGCGGCAAAGAACTGGTGCTCTATAACCTGCACCTCTCCGCCTACACCTCCGACGGCACCGTCGCGACCAGACAGCTTGAGCTGCTGCTCGGCGATATGAAGGGCGAATATGAAGCGGGCAATTACTGCGTTGCGGGAGGCGACTTCAACAAGGATCTTCCCGGCAATTCCGGCGATCTTTTCGGCGTTCCCGCCAACGAAAGCGACACGTGGGCTCAGCCCATTCCCGACGGTACCATCCCCGAAGGTCTCCGCCTGGTCGTGCCGCTGCATGAGGACGCTCCCGTTGCCTCCTGCCGCACTGCCTCTGAACCCTACGACATTGCAACGAGCTTCCGCATCACGGTCGACGGCTTTGTGGTCTCTGACAACGTGACCGTTCTGGACAGCAACGTCATCGACACACAGTTCCAATACAGCGATCATAATCCGGTGTATATGGACTTCCTTCTTGATTAAACCTTTTACGCTCAGCCATTCGCCGACGCAGCCGGCACAATACGCAAAACAGCCGTCCGCCCTTTGGGCGAACGGCTGTTGGAGCTTCTGGCCGGATTCGAACCGGCGACCTACTGATTACGAATCAGTTGCGCTACCAGCTGCGCTACAGAAGCAAACGCTTTTTCAAACGCGAGGTGTATTTTAGCACAAAAAAAACGCTTCGTCAATACAAACCGGAACTTTTTCTTTGCAAAGGCACTATACAAATAGTATTTAGGATTTTTTTCTTGCAAAAAGCTTCGGCAATATTTTCCTCTTTTCCCCTTTTTTCGACAAATTTCGTCTTTGCCTTTTTCCGAAAAAATTGACAAACTTTCCTTTTCCTGCTCTTTTTTCAACTTTTTTCAGCAGCAGTCTTTCCGTTTCCCGCCCTTCCCCGCAAATTTACATAATTTCTTCAATAATCAAATTCTACAGTGAGTTATCCACAGTTTCCACAGCTTTTTCCACAGTTTTGCACGCACAATTTTTCTCTGTTTTTCTGCCACTTTTTCTATCCATGTAAAATTACTGCAAAAAGATACCGTTTATAATAGGTACATTTTTAAATTTACATAATATCTCATTTCCCGCCAAATGAGCTGAACATTCTTTCGATTTCTTTCCATAACGCCAAATTTATGCAATTTTTATTTTCCGTCCTTCAAAAAGGAAAGCCGCAGCCCTTGACAGGCTGCGGCGGAAGCTTCTGCATCCCTCTATTGTTTGCTGTAAGTGCAGATCGGGTCGTCAATATCACGCGTGGCATAGGCGTTGAGCGACATGTCCGCACGCGCGCCGGCAAGATACTCATAGTAGCCCTGCGCGCCGATCATCGCGCCGTTGTCGCCGCAAAGCCTGAGCGGCGGCAGATACAGCCGGCAGCCGCGCCTGTCGCACTCGCTTTGCAGCGCGGCGCGGATAAACGAGTTCGCCGCGACGCCGCCGGCGGCAACGATCGTGCTGCGTCCGCTCAGTTCGGCGGCGCGCATCGTGCGCGGCACCAGTTCGTCGATGACGGCCTGCGTGAAATCGCGTGCCAGCGCCGCCCGGTCGAGCGGTCTTCCCGTCTGTTCCGCGTTATGGGCAAGATTGACCACCGCGGTCTTGAGCCCGGAAAAGCTCATATCCAGCTCGTGACCCTCCACGCTCGCGCGCGGCAGGTCATATACGCCGCCCTCGCTTTGCCGCGCCAGATCGTCCATCGGCTTGCCGCCCGGATACGGCATGCCAAGCACGCGCGCCGCCTTGTCGAAGCACTCGCCCGCGGCATCGTCGCGCGTTGCGCCGAGAAGCTCAAAATCGGTATAGGTTTTTACATCGACCAGCAACGTGTTGCCGCCCGACATGCACAGCGCCAGAAACGGCGGCTCCAGCTCCGGAAACGCCAGATAGTTCGCCGCGATGTGACCGCGGATATGGTGGACCGGGATCAGGGGCACACGCAGCGCGTAGGCGACGGACTTGGCGAAATTAAGCCCCACCAGCACCGCGCCGATCAGTCCCGGTGCGTAAGTCGCCGCGACGGCGCCGATCTGCTCTCTGGTGACGCCCGCGTCCCTGAGCGCCTGCTCCGTCAGCGCGGCGATCGCCTCCACATGCCGGCGCGACGCGATCTCCGGCACCACGCCGCCATAGAGCGCATGCATGTCCGCCTGCGACAATATGGCGTCGGATAGCACGCTGCGCCCATTCTCCACCACCGCGACGGCCGTTTCATCGCAGGAGGACTCAAACGCTAAAATCTTCATGTACTCATTCCTCCCAGGGAATCTTTTTCGGCACGCCCATGGAAATATCCCACGGGATCTGAATGAATCTCCGGTAGGCGGACGGCGGGAAGCGGTCGTGATACGCCTTTTGGTGCGCCGCCATGAGCTCACCGTCCGTCACGGCACGCTCCGCCCAGAAGAGCGTATGGTACGGAACGCCGAAAACCGCGGTGTCGTACGCCGCCTGCTGCGCGCCGTTGCGACGGTAGAACTGCAGTCTGCGCCGCGCCATATCAGGATCCGGCGCATAGTCCGGGATCTCCGATTCGCCGAAAACGACGTTTCCCCGCTCCGCTTCCAGCAGCTTTGCGATCAGCTTTGAGCCAAGCCCGTCGTTGCGGCGCGAGGCGTCGACGCAGAGGTAGTCGAACAGCGCCCAGCCCGGCGCGAAGCCCAGCACGAACGCTTCTCCGACGATCTCCTCCCCGTCAAAAAGGCACCACGGGCGATAGGTACCCCCGCGCGTCAGCGTGCAGATCACGGGCAGCGGACGCAGCTCCGCCGCCGGAAAAGACATCTTTAAATCTCTCTCATAGACCCGCCTGAGCTGCTGCTCAGTCGGCAGTCGAAGTTCCATTGTTTGCAAACTCCCTTGTCATGATAATGGCATCCTCCTTCGGATGCTCGTAATAGTTCCTGCGCCGTCCCGCGCCGCGGAAGCCGCGGCTGCCGTAAAGCGCGATGGCGGCGTAGTTGCTCTCGCGCACCTCGAGCGTCAGGAAAGCGAGCTTGTTGGACGCGGCAAAGTTCAAAAACACATCCAGGAGCTGTCCCGCGACGCCTCCGCGGCGGCTTTCGGGACGGACTGCGACGTTGGTGATATAGCCCTCGTCCGCAATGACAAGCAGTCCCGCATAGCCGACGACGCTCCCGTCTTCGGGATCGAGCGCAACAAGAAACGCGGAGCAGGCGTTATCCAGCTCCTCAGCGAGCATATTGCGCGACCAGGGCGTGGAAAAACAGATCCGCTCCAGGTCCGCGACCTCGTCAAGATGCGCGCTCGTCATGGGGACGATGCGCACTTTTTTCTTCAGATGTTCCATCGGTTTCTCTCCTCACCCCTTGGCCTCCAGCCAATTTTTCCCGCAGTGCGCCTCGGCTGTCAGCGGCACCGAGAGCTGCGCGGCGTTCTGCATTTCCTCCGTCAGGAGCTCCGCCACGCGCTGCGCCTCCTCTTCGGGACACTCGACGAGCAGCTCGTCATGCACCTGCAAAACAAGCCTGCCCCTGAGCCCCTCGGCGCGCAGCCGCCGGTCGACACGCACCATGGCGAGCTTCATAATATCCGCCGCAGTGCCCTGTATGGGCATATTGAGCGCCACGCGCTCGCCAAAGGAGCGCGTCGCAAAATTTGCAGCCGTCAGCTCCGGAAGATTTCTCCTGCGGTGCATAACCGTTTCGACATAACCGCGCGCTTTTGCCTGCTCGACAACGTCCGTCATGTAGCGGCGGACGCCGGAAAAGCGCATCAGATAGCTCTCGATATACGCCTTGGCATCCGCCACGCTCACACCGATGTCCTGCGAAAGCGAGAAAGCGGAAATGCCGTAAACGATGCCGAAGTTGACCGCCTTGGCATTCGCGCGCATCTGCTTCGTCACGCGCTCCGCCGGCACGCCGAACACCTGCGAGGCGGTAACGGTGTGAATGTCCTCGCCGGAGGTGAACGCCGCGCGCATGGTCTCGTCGTCTGCGATGTGCGCGAGCAGGCGAAGCTCGATCTGCGAGTAGTCCGCATCGACAAGGACGCAGCCGCTGTCGGGAATGAACATGCGGCGAAACTCACTGCCGAGCTGTGTGCGTGTGGGGATATTCTGCAGATTCGGCTCCGTGGAGGAAAGCCGTCCCGTCGCGGTGACGGTCATTTGGAAATTGGTATGGATCCGCCCGTCGGAGGCGATCTCACGCGCCAGACCGTCGCAATAGGTCGACTTGAACTTGGCGTACTGGCGGTACTGCAGCACGTCGGCCACAATGGGGTTTTCCCACTTGAGCTTATCGAGCACGTCCGCATTCGTGGACCAGCCCGTCTTGGTCTTCTTCCCGTGCGGCAGGTGCAGACGCTCAAAAAGCACCGTGCCGAGCTGCTTGGGGGAATTGATGTTGAAGCTGCCGCCGGCAAGCTCGTAAATGCGCGTTTCCAGCGCGGCAAGCTCCTGATCCAGAATGCTGCCGAACCCGGCAAGCGCCTTGCTGTCCACGCGCATGCCGCGGTGCTCCATGCGGGCAAGCACCGCGCAAAGCGGCAGCTCCGCCGTTTCGTACAGCTCGGTCATGTTCAGCTCCGCAAGCCGGTCGCGCAGCACCTCCTCCAGGCATGCGATCCCGGCTGCGGCGGAGGCAAGCTCCGCGTTCTCCTCCGCCTTGCTCACGTCCGGCGCATCGAGCAGCGACAGCTGCTCCTGCGCGCCGTTCTCCCCCGCCCTCCAGGGCTTGAAGCCGCAGTACTTGGCGCACAGCCAGTAAAGATCGTAGTTCCCCGCCGTCGCGTCCGCAAGGTAGGCGGCCAGCGCGCTGTCAAACACCCAGCCCTCCGGCTCGACGCCGAAGCCGAGCAGCTCACGCTGCAGGTCCTTGATGTTGTGCCCCGCCTTGGGAAGGTCGGCGGCAAAGAGGACACGCAGCGCCGCGCCGTAGTCGCCGCGGAAGGTGTCGCGGCGCAGGATATAGGCAACCGCGTCCTCGTCCGCATCGCCGTGGAAGGCGATCTTATCCAGCGTGGGCGCGAAAATACAGACCGTCCTGCCAAGCGAGCGCAGCTCCCGCGCGGCAGACTCGGCGCCGGCAGGATCAAGCACCTCCGTCATGGTACAGGTGCCTTCAAACATCTGCGGCTCCGCCTGCGCGCCGGCTGCGGGCTTGAGACCGTATTTTTCAATGAGCTTATTGAATTCGAGCTTCAAAAAAAGGTCGTACAGCCCGCTTTGATATGCTTTTCTTACGTTTTCCTCCGGCGCGAACTTGAGCGGCGCGTCGGTGACGATGGTGGCGAGCCAGTAGGAATGGCGGGCGCTCTGCTCGCCGTCTGCAAGCTTTTTCAGCACCGCGGGCTTTGCGTGGACGTCCGGCATTTTCGCATAGAGCGCGTCAATACTCCGATACTCCCGCACCAGCGCCGTGGCGGTCTTTTCCCCAATGCCGGGAACGCCCGGAATATTGTCGGAGGCGTCGCCCATGAGCGCTTTCAGATCGATCATGTGAATGGGCGCGAAGCCATATTCCCCGGTAAAGGTCTCCTGCGTCATGTCGCGTGTGGTGGTCTGCCCCATGCGCGTGGAGACCAGCTTCACCTTCGTATGCTCCGTGATGAGCTGCAGGCTGTCCTTGTCGCCCGTGACGACGGTGCATTCCCAGTCCGCCGCCTCGCACCTGCGCGAGATCGTGCCGATGAGGTCGTCCGCCTCGTAACCGGCAAGCTCGTAGCGCCTGATGCTCATCGCATCAAGCACATCCTTCAAAACCGGCAGCTGCATGGCAAGCTCCTCCGGCATTTCCCTGCGGGTTGCCTTGTAATTCTCATCCGCCTTGTGCCGGAAGGTCGGCTCGCGGCGGTCAAACGCGACGCAAACGGCTTCCGGCGCCTCCTCGTCCAAAAGGCGCTGGAGCGTTGTGAGAAAGCCGAAGATGGCATGGGTATAGAAGCCGTCCTTCGTCGTCAGCGGGCGGATCCCGTAGTAGGCGCGGTTGATGATGGAGTTTCCGTCGAGCACCATCAGCTTCACATTCAGTTCCCCCAAATCGTAAAATAATACGAATATAGTATAGCGCAGGGACTTGAAAAAAACAACACAAAAGAAGACCTGCCGGGCAGGTCTTCTTTTACGGTTCCTCTTTCGGCAGCGGTTCGCCGATCTCCACTTCGCCGAGCTGCTCCGCAGTCTCGCCGTCGAGCAGGATCTGCACCTGCTCGACGCCGCCGAGAGAGCACAGCGACTGCACCAGCGAATCGACCATTTGCCTCTGCGCTTCTTCGTCCTCAGACAGCGTCAGCCTGGGCGAAAGGTTGAGGTAGCAGATCCCGTCCTCAATGCGGGAGGAGAGCACCAGAAGATCCTCGGGAAGCAGACATGCAAGCGTTTCGTCGCCCTCGGGTCCAAGACGCATCGCTTCCAGCACTGCATTCACGCGCGTCTGACCTTCGTACAGCGCAAGCGTCTGCTGCTGCGCACGCAGCTCGCCGGTTTCGGTATCAAGGAAATAGAGCAGCACCGTGATCGGGCGCAGCGCATCCTCGCGGCTGCTCAGCAGGGTATCTGCCGTCGTCATGAGCTGCGTTTTTCGGTATGGGAGTTCGCGCCCGTTCGCCGTGATGGTCACGGCATTGATGCCGTCAAGCTGCGTGAGCGTCAGTGTAATGCAGTAATCGGCAAGGGAAAGGTCAACGCCGGACAAGCGCGCATAGTGCGCCGTTAAACTGACGTTCGCACGCCTGCCCGAAACCGTCACCTCCTGCAGCTGCGTACCGTTTGGGAACGGCGAGGTAAGCCGGGGATCCTCCGGCGGAAGCAGCAGCGCCTCGAGCAGTGTCTGTGCAAGCTCCTGCGTGGTCAGATTCTGATCGTCTGCGATCTCAAGCGGGCATTCTCCGATGGCGTCTCCGCCTCTTGCCGTCTCCGTCTGCGTCGTGTAATAAAGCTGATAATTGCTCTCCTCGCCCAGGTTATCCTGCGCGCAGGCGGCAATCAAAAGCGCCGTGAGAATCAACAACGCCGCGGTCAGAACTCTCTTTTTCACGACTTCTCACCGCCTTCCTCACAGCGCGGCAGACACACGGTGAAGACGCTGCCGCCGCCTTCACGGCGTTCGGCTTTGATCCTGCCGCCGCAGCGCCTGACGGTGTCGGAAACGATGGAAAGTCCGAGACCCGTCCCGCCGTATGCGCGCGAGCGCATCTTGTCCACGCGGTAAAAGCGGTCGAAAATGCGCGGCAGATCCTCCTCGGGAATCCCGATGCCGTTGTCGGTCACCGTCAGCACGCATTCCGTTTCGCCGCCGGAGAGTTCAATGCGGACATAGCCCTCCGGTCTGTTGTATTTGATCGCGTTCTCCGCCAGATTGTAAACGATCTGGTGCAGGTCGTCTTCGTTGGCAAGCACCACGCCCTCGCGGTCGATGCGGTAGGAAAGCGCGACTTTTCGCTCCTCGGCCACAAGGCGCAGCATGCGCACCGCGCGCTCGATCACGGGCGTTATGGCGGTGGGGACCGGCTTTTCGGCGATCTCGCTGTCAAGGCGCGTCAGGCGCAGCAGATTTTCCGTAATGCGCGTCAACCGCTCCGCCTCATGCCCGATATCGCCGACAAACTCGCGCACGGTGCCTGCATCCATGTTCTCCGTCTGCAAAATGGAGTCGGACAGCAGACGTATGCCTGCAAGCGGAGTCTTCAATTCATGCGACGCATCGGAAACGAAGCGGCGGCGGGCGTCCTCCGTTGTCTGCAGGCGATCGGCAAGGCTGTTGAACTCCGAGGCAAGCTCGGCGATCTCGTCGTGCCCGCCGACCTCGGCGCGGTGACTGTAAGAGCCGGCGCGCATTTTTTCCATGGCGTCGGCAAGAATGCCGAAGCGGTGTGTCAGCACGCGCGAGAGGAGCATGCCCAGAAGCACGGCAAAGACCAGAACCATGGCGGAAATGGTCAGAAGGGTCGCTTGCAGGCTCTCCAAAATCGCCGCCTGTTCCTTGTCATATTCATAAGCGTATACCGCGCCGATCGTCTGGCTGCGGTAAATGACCGGCGAAGCCGCGCGGCTGATAAACGCGCTGCCGGCAAATTCGGAGTAAAAAACATCGTACCCGCGCAGCGCCTGCACGATCTCCGTATAGAACGCATAGCGTCCCAGCGCGCTGTCGGTCTCGCGCGTATCGTAGAGAATGCAGCCGGCGGCATCCGTCACCAGAATGCGGGAGATCCCCGTCTCCTCCACCAGCGTCAACGCCGAAGTGACGTTCTCCTCATTGAGCTCTTCCAGTCCGGAAAGCGCCGTGACCATAACGGAAACGCTGTCCTGCAGGGTCCTGCCCTTGGAGCGGAACGTCAGATCCTCCGACACCGTGAGCGGATAGGTGTTCATCAGCAGCAGCACCGCAACGATGATCGCGATGTAGCTGATGCTGAATTTCGCCTGCAGCCCCAGTCCCTTTTTCATTGCGGCACCTCCTCTCCCGTGTGCGTTCGGCCGGCGCTATCCCTTGAGATAGTAGCCGACGCCCCATTTCGTCATGATATATTCCGGCTCCGCCGGATTGTGCTCCAGCTTTTCCCGCAGGCGGCGGATATGGACGTCCACGGTGCGGAAATCGCCGGCATAGGTATAACCCCAGACCAGATCCATCAGATTCTCGCGCGAATACACGCGGCGCGGATTTTTCATCAAAAGCTCAAGCAGATCGTATTCCTTTGCGGTCAGATCGACGGTCCTCCCGTCGCAGATGGCGACGCGCTGCCCGCTGTCAAGCGCGATATGCCCCACGCTAAGCTGCTCTTTCTGCGCCGTTTTCTGAGAGGCGGCGCCGGAGCGGCGGAGCATGGCGCGGATACGCGCCTTGAGCTCGAGGATATTGAACGGCTTGGTCACATAATCGTCCGCGCCGGACTCAAAGCCCATGATCTTATCGGCGTCCTCGCTCTTGGCCGTGAGCATGATGATCGGGACGTTGGAAAACTCGCGGATTTTCATACAAGCGGATCGTCCGTCAAGCTTCGGCATCATCAGATCGAGAATGATGAGGTCAAAATCATTGCTTTTGGCAAGCTCGACCGCACTCTCGCCGTCGTAAGCCGTCTCCACGGTGTAGCCCTCATTTTCAAGGTTGAACTTCACACCCTTCACAAGAAGCTGTTCATCGTCAACGACCAGTATTTTCATTGTTTTCACTCCTTCTTTTTCAGAATGTGATCTCCGCGCGGATGTCCGCAAGCTTCGCTTCGCCGATTCCTTTTACCTTCAGCAAATCTTCCGCCTGCAGGAACGCTCCGTGTTCGTCCCGATAGGAAACGATCTCCTGCGCCAGTGCCGCGCCGATCCCCGTAAGCGCCTCCAGCTCCTCCGCGGATGCGGTGTTGACGTTGATCAGCCGTCGTTTCGGCGCGGTCTCCTCCGCCGTTTCGTACTGCGTCTGCACAGTATAGCTGCTCTCCTGCCACAGCTGCCGCTTTTCATGGGCGCGCAAAGCAAGGACGCAGAGGAACGCGGCGGTCAGGGCGAACAAAACAAAGTAAATTTTGGCTCTTTTTTCTTGCCGTCCCACGGTTGCGCTCCCCCTTCTTTTTTGCTATACTATCAGCAGAACCTGTCGAATTTGATCGAAACTGTTTTTTTACATAAGTACTATACCACAGACTACGAGGTATTTCCATGAAAAAACGGCGCTTTTTATCTCTTTTTTTGCTGCTTTCGCTGCTGCTCTCCCTGTTTCTGACGCCGAAGGCGGGCGCGTTCGAGGAGTTTGACCTTGACGCCAGGGCAGGACTTCTCGTTGAAGCCTCCACCGGCGAGGTTTTGTTTGAGAAGAACGCGCATCAGGAAAACTATCCCGCCTCCATCACCAAGCTCATGACGGCGCTGCTGGTGTTTGAAGCGATCGACAGCGGCAGGCTTTCCCTCACCGACCCCCTGACGGCGAGCGAATCGGCGCTCAGCGGTCTTCCCCATGACGGCAGCACCGCCGATATCAAGGTCGGTGAAACGCTGACGGTCGAGCAGCTTCTCTACTGTATGCTGGTCGTGTCTGCCAACGAAGCGTGCAACATCCTCGCCGAAGCAGTCTGCGGCAGCATCGATGCTTTCGTTGCACGCATGAATGCGCGTGCCGAGGAGCTCGGGTGCGAAAATACGCATTATGTAAACACCTCCGGTCTTCATGACCCCAGTCATTATTCCTCCGCATGGGATATCTACCTCATTACCTGCGAAGCGATGAAGCACGACCTTCTTATGACGATGTGCAATTCCAAGTCATACGAAGTCCCCGCCACCAACATGACGGATAAGCCGCGCACACTGCACTCCACCAACTACCTGATCTCCAACTGGCGCGCCATCGGTTATCTGTACCGCGACGCGCAGGGGATCAAGACGGGCTCCACCCCGGAGGCCGGCTACTGTCTCGTTTCCTCCGCCGTGCGCGGCAGCCGCACGCTGATCTCCGTCGTTCTCGGCGCCGAGCGCAGAGAGGACGCAGACGGCGTCACGCGCACCTACAGCTTTATCGAAACCTCGCGTTTATTCGACTACGGCTTCGACAATTTTGTCGAGCGCAGTATCATTTCCTCCGATGAAGCGATCTGCGAAGTGCCGGTCGCGCTCTCCGGCGAGACGAACTATGTCGTCGTCCACCCTGCCGGCGACGTTACGCGCATGCTCCCGATCGGTCTTGCGCCCGAGGATCTGGAGCGCACGGTCACGCTTTATAACGATACCGTCTACGCCCCCATCGCCGCGGGAGATGAGCTTGGCACGCTGACGCTCTCCTATCAGGGCACCGTGTACGGCGAAGTGCCTCTGCTCGCGCTTGCCGACGTCTCCGCTTCGTGGTTTCTCGTTGCGCAGCACAAGGTGATGGAGTTCTTTTCCCGAACGGCCGTCCGGCTTGCCGCGCTTGTCCTGCTTGTGCTGATCGCCGCTCTGGTCGTCTACCGGCTTGTGTTCGCCCGCCGCCGGCGCTACGGGCGAAGCCGCAGCGGCTTCTCGCGCAGCGGATACCGTGGGCGCAGAAGAAGATAAGACAAAACGGGTGAGGCTTTGCCTCACCCGTTTATGGTTGACTGCTGTTGATGGTGTTGCGGTTGTTCTCCGCACGGAACTCCACAAATTTGACGCTGTAAAGGTCCGCGGTAATGTAGCTGTCACGCACAGGCTGATAGAGCACGAGATAGTCGTTGCCGATCTCATAGAGAATGCCCTCCGCCACCACCGTCTGCTGCGTCCCCATCAGGAAGCTGACGACGACATATCTTCCCAGATTTTGCGCCAGAAGCGACTTCCACGAGGTCTGATACGCCTCCTGCACACTCATGGGGTGCTCCAGCATTTCAATGTTTTCCTGCGTATAGCCGACCCCCTGCACGGGAAGGTCGCCGAGCTCCACGTTCACGTTTTCCGCCTCGTTGACCATCTGCTGATAGGTTTCCGGCGATGTCGCCGTCTGCTGTCTTGCCGCCATGGAGGTTTGTGCCGCCATAGGCGTCTGCGCCGCTGTGGGTGTCTGAGCCGCTGTGGGTGTCTGCGCCGCAGTGGGCGTCCGCATCTGCTGCGAGTTCCAGTTCAAATCGATCATTTTTTCGCTCTCCCCTATGTCTGATAATAAGCGTCCGTCGGATTATAGAAACAGTGCTTCCCGATGCGGACCTGAAACGTGCCGACTTTGCTGGGAAAGTTCTGCCGGCAGGTGTCGGAAAAGGGATTGAAAAACCACAGCGCGTCCTCCAGTCCCTGCAGCCGGTTTCCCGCTATCGCCCAGTCGGCGATCTCGTAGTGGACTTCGGCAGGACGCATATTGTAGATGTTCTGCGGGTTATACACGCCGCCCTCCACCTCGCTGGCGCAGACGAACTGCCCCGGCTGAAAGATGATGTTGTGGATGCTCCCCTGTCCGACACGGGCATACTCTCCGCCGCTGGCCTCCACACGGTTCATCACCACGCTCGCCACCGCCTTCATGCCGTTGTCTCCCTCGCCGCCGGCTTCACACTCGATCAGACGCGCCAGAAGCTCCCTGTCGGAATAGGCCAATGCGTTTCCCTCCCCCGCGTTTCTTCTTTCTCAGTTTATGTCCGCCTCCTGTCCGTATTGAAAAGAATTTTTTAAAATTTTAGGGCGGCAGCGCATCATTTGCGCTGCCGCCCGGTCAGGAACGGGAACTTTTTTGTATTTGCTCCGTCTTACTCTTCGGTGCGGGGCGAAAAAAGCCCCGGCGCGCCTTTCTCTCCCCCGCTTTTTTCAAAACAGAGCCAACCCCATTTCCGCGTATCCGTCAGCGCGCAGCGAAAAGAGCTGCGTACCGCGCGCACGATTGACTCGAAAAAATGCTGCAAGGATCTTTTCCTTGCAGCATTTTTTATTCTTCCGTTTCCGCACCGGGCTCCTCCGGCACGGTCCCTCCCTTCATCTGCAGCTCCTGCCACTGTTCCCTCGTGATGAGGAGCTGGCGCGGCTTGGAGCCCTCAAACGGTCCCACGATGCCGCGGCTCTCCATTTGGTCGACCAGACGCGCGGCACGGGAGTAGCCGAGCTTCAGCCGGCGCTGGAGCATCGAGACAGACGCCTGTCCGGTCTCCAGCACCACCTCCACCGCAGCCGGCAGCAGCTCGTCGCCGTCAGATGAGGCATCGTCCTCGGCGGCAGGCGCGCCCTTGGCAGCGCCCTTTTCCTTCTCGGCGACGTTTTGATTGATCTGGTCGATAACGGACTTGTCGTAGTTCGTTTCGCCGTTTTCCTTGACAAACTGCACCACGCGCTCGATCTCCTCCGCCGAAATGAAACAGCCCTGAACGCGCGTGGGCTTGCCCTCGCCAAGCGGCGCGTAGAGCATATCGCCGCGACCGACGAGTTTTTCCGCGCCGGCATTGTCGAGGATGATGCGCGATTCCAGCGAGGAGGCGACCGCGAATGCGATGCGGCTGGGGATATTCGCCTTCATCAGACCCGTAATGACGTCCGCGGACGGACGCTGCGTGGCAATGACCAGGTGCATACCGGCGGCGCGGCCCATCTGCGCCACGCGGCAGATAGACTCCTCCACTTCCTTCGCCGCCACCAGCATCAGATCCGCCAGCTCATCGATCACGACCACGACGGTCGGCAGATGGGAAAGCGTTTCATCGCTCACGGCAAGCGCATTGTAGCCGGCAAGGTCCTTCACGCCATGCTCGGAGAAGAGCTTATAGCGCTTCATCATCTCGTACACTGCCCACTGCAGCGCACCGGCCGCCTTCTTCGGGTCGGTGACAACGGGGATGAGCAGATGCGGAATGCCGTTGTACGGCGCAAGCTCGACCATCTTCGGATCGACCATGATAAAGCGCACGTCCTCCGGCGAGGACTTGTAAAGAAGCGACACGATCAGCGAGTTCGTGCAAACCGACTTGCCGGAGCCCGTCGTGCCGGCGATGAGCACGTGCGGCAGCTTGGCAATATTGCCGATGATGTTCTCGCCGCTGATGTTCTTGCCGACGGCAAACGCGACGTTGGATTTGTGCGAGACGAACTCGCGGGATTCGAGCACGTCGCGGATATGAACGGCAGAGACGAGCTTGTTCGGCACCTCGATCCCGACGACCGAGATCTTGTCGGGGATCGGCGCGATGCGCACGCCGCTTGCGCCGAGCGCAAGGGCGATATCGTCCTGCAGATTGGTGATCTTGGAGAGCTTGACCCCCTGGTCAAGCGTGAATTCATAGCGTGTGACGGACGGACCGCGCACGACGTCGCCCGCCTTTGCCTCCACTCCGAAGCTTGCCAGCGTTTCGGAAAGGCGTCTTGAGTTGTTGCGCAGCTCTGCGCCGGCCTGCTGCGGATTGCCGCCATGCCCCTCCTCAAGCAGCGTGATGGGCGGATAGCGGTAGGCGGGCTTTTCTCCTTCGCCCGCTTCGATCTCCTGCGCAACGGTCTGCGCCGCCGCTTCGACTTCCGCGCGCCTGAGCTTCTCCGCCCCGCCCTCCGGCGCGGGAACAGGCTTACCCTCGTCTGTCACGGGTTTCGGCGCTTCACCGCCCGCGGCGGTCTTCGGCTCCCTGTGCAAAAACGGCGGCTGCGTTTCCGTCTTCTCCCCCGATCTCGCTTCCGGCTCAGACAACAGCTCGTCCGGGCTTTTGATATGATCCGCCTTTTTCGCAAAGAAGCCGCCCGTGCGCCTGACCGGTTTTTCCTCTCCGTCGAGCGGAATGTCGATCACCGCGGACTTTTTGACCGCCTTGGGCGCGCTCTTCGGCGCCTCCGGCTCCGGCTCATAAGGCACCGGCTCGTGTCTTCTGACCGCCTCGATCATGGCGCCCGGCGTCAGACGCAGCGCGACGAAAAGCATCGTCACGGTCAGCACGGCAAAGATAATGAGCGTCGCCACCTTGCCGAGCACCGCAAGAAAGCCGATGGCAAGCGCGCCGGCGAGCGCGCCGCCGCTTGTCTTTGCGATGCCGGTGCTCCACAGGCGCTTCAAAACGCCGACGGAAGACACAAACGTCTCCGTACACGCCGCGGCATGTACCATCGCGCCGATCAGCAGCGGCAGCAGCAGCGCACACACCACACGCGCGGCGACGGGACGACCGTGGTGGAAAAGCAGCACGTAGGCGCAAAGCAGCAGCGCAGGAAACAAGAGGTAATACCCATACCCCACCAGTCCGCAGCTCACCTTCGCGATCCAGTCAATCAGGATCGCGCCGGTCTGAAAATAGCTCACTGCGACGCAAAGCGCCAAAATCAGACACACGACGCCGCCCACTTCACGGCGGATCGGGCGTTTTTTGCCTTTTGCCGTGCGTCCGGCGGAGGTCTTTCTCGTTGTTGTTTTCTTCTGTTGCGGCATAATGATGAACATTCCTTTCTGCAATGTCCCAAGGCACAAGCCCATCTCCGGAAAAGGAAACGGCCGTTCTGCGCCGCGCTTTTCCTGCGCCGCGCAGGCAGCGGGAAAAGCGGCAATTTATCTTCAAAAGGACGAAAGTCTGTTTTCAGCCTTCCCCTCAAATCATCGTGAGGATCAGCGTCATGATACCGACGCACCAGCAGTAATAGGCAAATGCCCCGAACCTGCCCTTGTCCGCCACATAGCGCAGCAGGCGGATGCTCAGGTATCCGGAAACTGCGGCAACCGCCACGCCGACCAGATAAACGGGGACACTCGCCCAGTCAACGTCGGCTTCCAGCGCGTCCTTGAGCGCGAGAATGTTTGCGCCGAGGACAGCGGGGATGGAGAGCAGGAAGGAAAAGCGCACGGCAAACTTGCGCTCAAAGCCGAGAAAGCACCCTGCCGTGATCGTCGTGCCGGAGCGGGAGATGCCCGGGCAGGTCGCGATCGCCTGCGCGCAGCCGACAAGCAGCACGTCGGCGACGGTGGCGTTCTTTTCGCTCTTGCGTCCCTTCTTCACGCGGTCGCTTGCAAACAGCAGGCAGCCCGTGACGATCAGCGCGCCGCCGACAAAGTACATATTGCCTGACAGGCTCTCAACCGTATCCTTGATCGGGAGAACCAAAAGCAGCGGCAGCGTGCCGAGGATCAGCAGCAGGATCATGCGGCGCGCGGGCGGTACGGGTGTTGGAGTGGAGCGATGCGCAATATCTCTGATGCCGGCAAAAAACTCCGAGACCATCGCGCAAATATCGTCCCAGTAGGCGACAAACACCGCAAGGAGCGTGCCCAGATGGAGCAGCACGTCAAAAAACTCCGGAATATCGGACACACCCTTCATCCCGAGCAGCTGCTCCGCGATGGCAAGATGTCCCGAGGACGAGATCGGCAAAAACTCCGCGATGCCCTGGATCAGTCCCAGCACGACGGAAGACAGGATCGTCATATATGTCCACCCTTTCAAGACAATATCGATACTGGATCATTATATCATGGCCATTTGCAAATTACCACCACAATTTACCGAATTATGTAAATCAAACGGCAAAAAATCACCGTGCCGGGCAAACATCCGGCACGGTGACACAGTTTGTTTTTGTTTTTTGTTGGCAGCGGAACGGAGCGCTTCCCGCCGTTTTCAGCGGTTCATGCTCTCCAGCGCGTCCTTTGCCGCCATCTGCTCCGCCTCTTTTTTGCTTCTGCCCTCGCCGGTGCCGACGACCGTGTCGTTGAGCAGTACCGCAAAGGAAAAAACCTTATCGTGGTCGGGTCCCTGCTCCCCGGTCATGCGGTAAGTGAGCACCTGATTCGGCGTGCGCTGCACAAGCTCCTGGAGCTTCGTCTTGTAGTCGCGGCGCTTTGCCTCCGCCGCCTCCTCGCGCTCTTTATCGAGCAGAACACGGTGGATCAGTTCGCTTGCGGCGCGGATGCCGCCGTCGAGGTAAACGGCTGCAAAAACCGCCTCCGTCGCGTCGGCAAGGATCGAAGGGCGGGTGCGCCCGCCGCAGCTCTCCTCGCCGTGACCGAGCTTGAGATATTCGCCCAGCTTCAGCCGCTGCGCGACCTCGTGCAGGCTGTCCTCACACACCAGAAGCGCACGGATGCGCGTCAGCTCGCCCTCGGGCGCGGTGGGATGCTTGGCGAAAAGGTACTCCGCCGTCACAAAGCCGAGCACACTGTCGCCCAAAAACTCAAGCCGTTCATTGGAAAAGACATTGTCGCCGCGGTGCTCGTTCGCATAAGAGCTGTGGCGCAGCGCCTCCTCCAAAAGCGCCGGATCGTGGAATTGATAGCCCAGGCTTTCCTCCAGGGTCTTCATACCGCTTCCTCCTATAAAAGCACGCCCCGCGCAAAAGCGGGGCGGACTTTTTGTTTCTTAATTCAGCTTTGCAGTCAGATAGCGCACGCAGTCGCCCACGGTCTTGAGGGCTGCAAGATCGTCCTCGGGGATCTCGTCGACCTCGAATTCCTCCTCCATGGCCATGACCAGCTCAACCAGATCCACGGAATCCGCGCCCAGATCGTCCTCGAAGGAGCTGTTCATGGTGACATCGTCAGGCTCAATGGCAAACTGCTCAACGATCAGATCCTGCATCGTCTTAAAGATTTCTTCTGCGCTCATTTTCATCTTCCTCCATCGGATATACTTCGTGGAAATGATACGGCAAAGAAGTAGCCGTGTCAAGACCCATTTTGCAAAAGCTCAGTCTTCCCTGCTGATGCGCATCTTATCAATATTTGCCTCGATATCGGCAATGATGCCGCTTTGCGCGACCTCGGACGCCTGGCGGATCGCATTGCAGAACGCAACTTCGTTGGACGAGCCGTGCGCCTTGACCACCGGTCTGGAAATGCCCAGCAGCGCCGTGCCGCCGACCTCGTTGGGGTCGAGCATCTTCTTAAAGCCGGTAAGTCCGGACTTTAACAGCAGGGCAGCGAGCTTCGTCCCTGCGTTTTTCATCAGCACGGCTTTGAGCTCCTTCGCCATCAGCTTGCCGGCGCCCTCAATGCTCTTGAGCATGATGTTGCCGCTGTATCCGTCCGATACGATCACGTCGCACGCGCCCATCATGGCTTCCTTCGCCTCCACATTGCCGACAAAGTTGAGATGCCCCGCCGCGCCCGCTTCCTTGAGCTTCCGGTACGTTTCGCGCCGCAGCTCATCGCCCTTGGACTCCTCCGCGCCGATGTTCAAAAGACCGACGCGCGGGCGCTCCACACCGAACACCTTCTCGGCATAGTAGCTGCCCAAGTACGCGAATTGCAGCAGGTACTCCACCGTGCATTCCGCATTCGCGCCGCAGTCGATCAGCACCGCCTTGCCCGTCGCGGTGGGGATCGTGGGCGAAAGCGCCGCGCGGCGAAGACCGCGGATGCGCTTGACGACCAGCGTTGCCCCGGCAAGGAGCGCGCCCGTGCTGCCCGCGCAGACAAAGCCGTCCGCCTGACCGTCGCGCAGAAGGTTCAAGCCCACGGTGAGGGAGGAATCCTTCTTCTGCTTGAAGGCGGTGGAGGGATCGTCGCAGATCTCGACCACCTGCTCGGCGTTGACGATCTCGACGCCGGCGGGAAGCTCCTCCCTGCCGCACTCGCGCACCGCCCGCAGGATGTCCTCCGTCCTGCCGGTGAGTATGATCTCCGTGCCGTACCTCTCATGTGCCAAAAGCGCGCCCTTGACAGGCGCAAGCGGAGCAAAATCGCCGCCCATTGCGTCTACGATGATCTTCATGCGGTCTCCTCCCTTTTTATTCTTTGATGTCCTGTAACACTTCTTCACGAAGCGCGTCGATCAGCGCGAGAGAGCGCTCGGAAAGCACCGCGTTTTTCACGCGCTTGCCGCCCCTGATCCGGTATCCCAGCGGCGGCATGATGCCGAAATTGATATTCATCGGCTGAAAGTCAACGACCGTGGGATTGCTGACATACAGTCCCAGTGCGCCGACGGCGGTCTCTATCGGGAAATCGACGCTTCTCTCGCCGAGCAGCCGCCGCGCCATTTCCACACCCGCCAAAAAGCCGGACGCCGCCGACTCAACATAGCCCTCAACGCCGGTCATCTGTCCGGCGAAGGCGATGCGCCCGTCCGCGATCAGGCGGTAATAGCGGTCCAGGAGACCCGGAGAGCGGAGATATGTGTTGCGGTGCATCACGCCATAGCGGACAAAGTCCGCGTCATGCAGCGCCGGGATCATGGAAAAGACGCGCTTCTGCTCCGGAAAGCGCAGATGCGTCTGGAAGCCGACCAGGTTATAGATGCTGCCCTCGGCGTTGTCCTTTCGCAGCTGCACCACGGCAAAAGGCTCTTTTCCCGTTTTGGGGTCCCTGAGCCCGCGCGGCTTGAGCGGTCCGTAGCGAAGCGTGTCGCGTCCGCGGCGCGCCATAACCTCGACCGGCATGCAGCCTTCAAACACATGCTTGTCCTCAAAGCCGTGAACCTCCGCCTGCTCCGCCGTGACCAGCGCCTCCCAAAACGCCTGATACTCCTCTTCCCCCATCGCGCAGTTGACATAATCTGCCGTCCCCTTGTCGTAACGGGAGGCAAACCAGGCTTTTTCCATGTCAACGCTCTCAAACGACACCAGCGGCGCCGCCGCGTCGAAAAAATTGAGCGTATGCCCGTCTCCGAGCTTCGCGGCGATGGCGTCTGCCAGCGCGTCGCTCGTCAGCGGACCGGAGGCGATGACAACGTTCCCCTGTGCGGGGATCTCCGTCACCTCGCCCTCCACTACCGTAATGTTGGGGTGGCTGCGCACCTTCTTCGTCACCAGTGCGGCGAAGCCGTGACGGTCAACGGCGAGCGCGCCGCCGGCCTCCACCTTCGTTTCGTCGGCACAGGCGATGATCAGCGAGCCGAGTCGGCGCATCTCCTCCTTGAGCAGTCCCACCGCGTTTTCCAGCCGGTCGGAGCGCAGCGAGTTGGAGCAGCACAGCTCGGCAAAATCGTCGCTCTGATGCGCCGGTGTGCGCTTTTGCGGTTTCATTTCATAGAGCGTGACGCGGATACCGCGCCGGGCAAGCTGCCACGTAGCCTCACAGCCGGCAAGTCCCGCTCCGATCACAGATACTTGCATGATCACGTTTCCTTTTTGGCGGTCTTTTTTGCCGCCGGCTTCCTGGCGATCGTCTTCCTGGCAGCCGTCTTCTTGGCAGCCGTCTTTTTTTCGACCGTCTTTTTGGCGCCTTTTTCCGCCGCCGGCGTTTCTCCGACCGGCTTTTCTTCCGCGGTCTCCGCCGCCTCCGCCTTTTTGCGGACATAGCCGCGCTTTTCCTCCGGCACAAAATACTCGCACGAGGGATTGATGCAGTACGGACGCTTGAAGCCCTTTCCGGACTTCTTGAACATCGTCCAGCCGCAGCCCGGGCAGTTGTCCTTGGTCGGCACGTCGAAAGTCATGAAGTCGCAGGTGGAAAGCTCCGGCTTACTGTTGCGGTGTTCGCAGCAGTAGTAGGTGTACTGCTTATTCGTCTTTTTGCTCAGACCCGTGCGCTTCATCATGCGTCCGCCGCACAGGGGGCAGGAGCCCGGCATTTCAATGACGAGCGGCTTGGTGAAGGTGCACTCCGGATAGCCCGGGCAGGCGAGAAAACGTCCAAAGCGTCCGCTTTTGATGACCATGCTGCGCCCGCAGACGTCGCACTTTTCCTCGCTCACCTCATCGGGCACCTTGAGATAGACGCCCTCAAGGTCGCTTTCGGCTTTCTTGAGCGAAGCGTCAAAGCCGCCGTAAAAATCGTGCAGCACCGCCTTCCACGGCATCTTGCCCTCTTCGACCGCATCGAGTGTTTTTTCCATGCGCGCGGTAAATTTGGTGTCGACGATATCGGGGAATTTATCTTCCATCAGTCCCGTCACCACCTCGCCGAGCGGCGTGGGGCGAAGGTACTTGCCCTCCTTGACCACATATTCGCGGTCAAGAATGGTGGAAACGGTGGGCGCATAGGTGGAGGGGCGTCCGATGCCGTTTTGCTCCATGGCACGGATCAGGGTCGCGTCCGTATAGCGGGCAGGCGGCTGGGTAAAGTGCTGCTGCGGCTCAAATTCCCTGAGCTGCACCTCCTGCCCCTCGTTCAGCGGCGGCAGCAGGTCAAGCTTTTCTTCCTTCTCGTCGTCGCGCGACTCCTCATATACCGCCGTATAGCCGGCAAACTTGAGGCTGCTGGCGCTGGCATGGAACTCATGCTTCTTTGCCGTGATCTCAACGCTCACACTGTCGTAGACGGCGTTAGCCATCTGGCAGGCAAGAAAACGGCTCCAGATCAGGCGGTAGAGGCGGTACTGCTCACCGGTAAGGTCGTGCTTGATCCGCTCCGGCGTCAATTCGACGTTGGAGGGACGGATCGCTTCGTGCGCGTCCTGCGCGCCCTCTTTGGTCTTAAAACGGCGCGTGGCGGCAGGATAATAGTCCTTGCCGTAGCGGCCGAGAATAAACGTCCTGGCGGCGCCGAGCGCTTCCTCGCTCAGGCGCAGGGAGTCGGTACGCATGTAGGTGATCAAGCCCACCGTGCCCTCGCCGCTGACATCAACGCCCTCATAGAGCTGCTGGGCGATCGCCATGGTGCGGCGCGGCGTCATATTGAGCTTGCGGGAAGCCTCCTGCTGGAGCGTGGAGGTCGTGAACGGAGGCGAGGGGGAACGCTGCTTGTCCATGCGCTTGATGCTTTTGACGGAAAACACCGCGTTTCGGATCTCCGCCATGATGGCATCGACCTGCTGCGCCGAGGACGGCTCCTCCTTTTTCCCGTTTTTACCGTAGTAATGGGCAAGAAATTCCTTCTTCGCCGCCGCATCGAAAAGCTTTGCGTCCAGAGTCCAGTATTCTTCCGGCGTAAAGGCTCTGATCTCCTTTTCACGGTCATTGACCATGCGCGTGGCGACCGACTGCACACGGCCGGCGCTCAGACCCCGTCTGATCTTTTTCCACAGCAGCGGCGAGAGCTGGTAGCCCACGATCCGGTCGAGGATACGGCGCGCCTGCTGCGCGTCCACAAGGTTCTGGTCGATCGCACGCGGCTCCCTGATGCTCTCCGTGACGACTTTTTTGGTGATCTCATTGAATGTCACGCGCTTGGCCTTGTCGTCGCCGAGCCCCAAAAGCGCCTTTAAGTGCCAGGAGATCGCCTCGCCCTCGCGGTCAGGGTCCGTTGCGAGATAGACGACGTCGCTTTTCTCGGCGTCTTTTTTCAGCTCACCGATCAGCTCGCTCTTGTCCCGGATGGGCTGATAGACCGGCTCAAAATCGTTTTCGATGTCCACGCCGAGCTTGCTTTTGGGCAGGTCGCGCAGATGACCCATGCTGGCCTTGACCACATAGTCCTTGCCGAGATACCGTTCAATGGTCTTCGCCTTCGCCGGGGACTCAACGATCACCAGATGTTTCTTTGCCATGCTTATTCCTCCAATAGTGTGACGCTCAGGGCGAAGTGTTTTCCGCTGCCCTGCTGCACATATCCGTCGATCTCCAGAACCGTCAGCGCGGAAAGGACGCGCCGGGTCGGGAGCTGTGTTTTTTCGATCACATCGTCGACCTGAAGCGCGCCGTCCCTGAGGGCGCGCAAAACGTCGATCTGGTCGTCGCTCAGTCCGTTATCGCCGGCACTGAGGTCGAGCGCGGGAAGCTTTTCCTGCACCGGCGCGGCGGTCTTCTTCGCCTGCTCCTCACTGCGCGCCTGATAGCCCAGCGTCTGCGGCAGCTCCACGCGGTCACAGTGCAGTTTATGCGGATACTGCGCTTCATACTCCCGCAAAACGTCCCAGCTGTCCATGATGAGTCCTGCGGCGCTGTCCGCGATCAGGCGGTTGCAGCCGCGGCTCATGGGCGCATCGATCGGACCGGGGACGGCAAAAACGTCGCGTCCCTGCTCCAGCGCGGTGTTTGCGGTAATGAGCGCGCCCGAACGCTCTTCCGGCGCCTCAACCACGACGGTCGCAAGGCTCAAGCCGCTGATGATGCGGTTTCGGACCGGGAAGTGCCAGCCCTCCGCCGCGGTTCCGGGCGGATATTCCGAGAGCAGCGCGCCCGAAGCGGCAACGTCGCGATACAGCCACTCATTCCCCGCGGGGTACACGACGTCGATGCCGTTGCCGAGTACGGCGACCGTCTTCGCCCCCGCGCGCAGCGCGCCGCGGTGTGCGCTCGCATCAATGCCATAGGCTGCGCCGGAGACCACCAGCGCGCCCTGTCTGGCAAGCCCGAACGCAAGCTTTTCCGCCGATTCGATCCCATACGGCGTCGCCTTTCTCGTGCCGACCATCGCAACGGCGACCTCCTCATCAAAGGCAGGCAGCTGTCCCTTCACATACAAAAGGCAGGGCGGCTCGTAGATATTGCGCAGGCGCAGGGGATAGTCCGCGTCCTGCATCGTCAAAATCCGCAGTCCCAGGCGCTGGCAGTCCCCGAGGATCTGGTCCGCGCCGGCAAGCGACTTGTCCGAAAGCAGCTCCGCTTGCCTGGGCAAAAGGTCTTTGACGAGGCGGTATTCCCCGGCATCGGCATAGTAGATCTCCTCCGGCATGCCGAAATGCTCCAGCAAGAGGAGCTTGGAGCGGCTGCTCAAGCCCTTGACCTCGCTGAGCCAAACCCAGTATTTGAGTCCTCCCATTCGGCGCACCTCCTCAGCCCTGTTTTTTCTCTCTTATCGCCGGTACATTTCCCAAAGCACCACGCTTGCCGCAACCGCCGCGTTGAGCGATTCGCAGCGCGCGCTCATGGGGATCCGGAGCGTTTTTTCGCATGCATCGAGCGCTTCCCCGGAAAGACCTCTGCCCTCGCTGCCGATCGCCACGGCGGCGCAGGTCAGGTCGATCCCGCCAAGCGTCTCGGTATCGCCGCGCAGCGCGGCGCCGTAGAGCGGGACGCCGCTCCTTTGCAGCAGCGCAAGAAGCTCGCCGAGCGTGCAGCTGTATACCGCGCGGCGGAAGAGCGCGCCCATCGCGGCGCGGTTCGTCTTGGGACTGTACGCATCCGCGCAGGCATTCACAAGGAAGACCCCGTCGCACTCAAACGCGTCCGCGGTGCGAAGGATCGTACCGACATTGCCGGGGTCCTGCACGCCGTCAAGCACCAGATAGTGCCTGCCGGAGAGGGTCTGCGGCAGCTCCCTTTTCGGCAGCGCCACGGTGAACAGTGCGCCCTGCGGCGTTTCCATGGGGCTGACAGACTTCATCAGCTCGCCGCTCACGCGCACGAGGCGCACGCCCTCCGGCAGCTCCGGGATCTCCACACCGTCGGAGAAGACGGCGGTTTGGATCGGCGCCTGCCATTTGACCGCCTCTTCGAGCAGCTTCACGCCGTCGCAGAGATACTCGCCGCTTTCCTCGCGGTAGGCGCGGGAGGAAGCAAGCTTGCGCAGATGCGTCATCAGCGCATTGCGGCGGCTGGTGATCGTTTCGCACTGCATATCGTTTTCCTCCTTTTCAAGCATCTCTTGGAGCGGCAAGGGCGAGGTGCTTCCACCTCGCCTTTGTATGTTTGTTAATCCAGCGGCTTCATTGTGGGGATTTCATCATTGCATCTACGTTCAATCACTATTAAACCCTCACAATCCCGTTCCAATTGTTTTCCTCACACACCGAAAATACACTATTCACTGCTATTTTAGCTCAATCCCTAATGCATTGGAGAGTAAATTGGAGAGCTGGAGAATTGGAGAAAAGGCATGGTTTTCGATGAATTGCAAGAAAAAAACGTGACATCGCTTCGTGAAAACATTGTAGCATAAAAAGCTCTCCATTTCAAGGTTTTGGGCTGTTTTCGTTCATGTATTTCTTGTGACGCCATAATCCGAACTGCTTACGAGCTGTTCTCACGTCCTCCTCACTGTCTGTCCTGATAAAGATATTGCCTGCTCGAAAAGCCGCCTTGATATCATTGCACACTTCTTCCGGAGCTTTGCGGGTATCCAGCTTCACATACTTTATTTCACTTCTTCTGCAAATATGTTCTATAACCATTTGGGTGTTATCCAGGCTCTTTGTCGTCCTGTCTATTACAGCGAAAACGGTGTTGAAATCAGACATGTAGGCGTCAACCTCTATCCCAACCGTCTTAGTATCATTCAGGTTTATAGCGAGATCGTTATCCTTGGCATAGCGCAAAAGCATCAGTTGTGGCAGCATTCTTCTAAACTCTGCCTCGCAAGTCGGGCACGGAGCCTTATCTATTGTTCGACTGTAAATCCTGTCCTTCCACGAATGTCCTAAAGAACATTTCCACCATACCGGTCTAAGAGAATTTCGTGATACTCTGGATAGCTCTACCCCTGAATTCCTTGTGCGATCCCATTCTATAACGATCTGCGGGTCTGTTGTTGCAAGATCATTATATCCGCCGAACACCTCTCGCTCAGAGCACACCGGGCATTGCCGTCCATTTACTCTCGACTTTACTACCCCCTTCCACTCATAGCCGCACTTCTTACATTTCCACCAAACATTCTTGGTCGATTTCTCTTTGATCTGATCCGGCGTCAAGTCGCCGTTCTTATCAGACCACTCCGCTGCAAGATCAGGATGAAGTGTTTTGAAGTCGTTGAAGCCCTTTAGGGTAATGATCCCGCTGCAATATGGGCATTTGCTCCCTCCGGACCTTGTTGATATGAGCGTATACCATTCATGGCCGTTACTGCATTTCCACCATGCTTTCTTATTTTTGAACGGAGTAACTTGCGATGGCAGAAGCGGCAAGTTCCTGTCGGACCATTCTGCCGCAACTTCTGGAAAAACCGTAGCAAGATCATTGAACCCCGGAAGCACAGCATTATGTGAGCAATATGGGCATCCCGTACCATTCAGAGTTCTGCTCTTAACTGAGGCAGTCCACTCATGCCCCAGCTTACATTTCCAAATAACCTTCTTATGTGTTGCAAGGCTAACCATCGTCGGTTCCAGAGGCTTATTCTTGTCCGACCATTCTTCACATAGCTCAGGTCTAAGCGTATGTAGATCATTTATTCCAGGTATGATTCGAGCGTTGGAACAAATTGGACACTTCTCTCCAGCCGATCTTGCTTTTGCACTGGTCTGCCATTCGTGCCCACAGGGACCAATCCACCAATACTGCTTATTTGAACCATACGGAACCTCATCTGGCATTATCGGATAGTTTTTCTTTGACCATTCAGAAATAAGCTGCGGTCGCATTTCGGAAATACTGTTCTTCATATCGAGCCCTCCCCCGTTAGCATAAACAGTATATCCGGTAATGCTCTATCTGTGAAATGTGCAAAAGTAATCTGGGCTTGCAAACTATAAAGTCTGCAAGCCCATGTTTCAGATGGTCTCCCTTGACTTCGCCATATAGCTGTCAAAGGAAGCAATTTCTCTCTTTTTCAGTTCATCCATTACATCAACGTAAATGTCCATCGTGGTAGAGATGTCGGCATGGCCAAGCACATCCTGAATTACTTTTACATTGATGCCGCTTTCACACAATCGCGTAGCAAAGGTGTGTCTAAGCGTATGACAGCTAAAGTTCGGAAGCAGAACCGGATCGTTCTCGATGCCTTCTTTCTCAATGACCTCATCATTGCAATCTCTCATGATTCTCTTGATCGCCTTGTTCAAGGTGCCTTGATGCTGAACTTGTCCAAAGCGATTCACGAAGACAAAGTCATCATAGCCGTCCACCCTTGATACATTTTCAACTCCTGTATCGCGTTGATATTCCCTTTCCAATTCAAAAGCTTCTCGTACTCCGCTTGCCATCGGAATCTTTCTTGTACCAGCCTCAGTCTTTGGCGTGTTGATGCTGAAATAGCACCCCAGTGCGTCCCTGTGATTGTAGTATACGAGCGTATGATTAACGTCGATATACCCGTTCTCAAAATCCACGTCCTTCCATCGAAGCCCGGTGAGCTCGCCCACTCGCATTCCGGTATTAAGCATGATAAAGAATACCGGATACCACCGCTGATACTTTGGAGACTTCTGAATGAAGTTGATGAAGAGTTCCTGCTGGGCAAGGGTCAATGCTTTGCGCTTATCAACCTCATGATTATGCGCGATCTTCAATTCCTTGAGCATCTTGTCTGTCGGGTTCAGCCGGATATAATTATCGTCCACGGCAACCTGGAATACTTGATGCAGAATATTGTGGATGTTGTCGATTGTGGAGATCTTGAGGATTTTATCATCCGCGAGGCGATTGTAAAAACGCTTTACATCTGACTTTTTAACCTGCGTCACCCGCTTCTGTCCGAAGGTCGGCATCACGAAAGTTTCGTACATATAGATGTAATTCTTAAATGTACTGTCTTTTACGCCCCTCTTCATATCTTTCCAAAGACAATAGCAGTCATTTACTGTGAGAGCTTTTACATCTGTTTTGATCCCGTCATGCTCGTCAATGATCAGGTCCTCTTCGATCTCGCGTAGGCGTTCCAGCGTCGGAGCGAAAACAGAGTGTCGTTTTCCATCATCCGTTGTCCAGCGATACTCATACCCGCCCTTCGCTTTCTCTGTCTCTCCCTTTTTCAGCCGGATATGATGACTATCAAACCGGACGTTCCTTTTTACTGTCTTTCCCATCATGTACCTCCCTAAATCGAATGTACGGTTTCAATGATCTCATCGAGCTTTTTACGCTTAAAGAGACGCTTACTGCCCAACCATAGGATCAAGCTGCTTTCCCTTTCCGCGAGTTCAATGAGCTTGTCTCTGCCGATGCCAGAATATGCGACAGCTTCATCCACGGTCAGCATTGCCTTTTCCCAAACAGGAACGATTCGTAGTTTTTCCTCGTATTTCATATAGAGCCCTCCATTTCGTTGTTGGTGCTCTTATGATAATGAAATCGCTGGAGGATTCCAAATGTGCAAACCAGCCAATATTGACCGGTTTGCACATTTGACGTCAGGCTCACACAGAATACTCCCTATTGATATAATCATCGAGCTTCTGACGCTTAAACAGTCTCTTTCGGCCTACCCAAAGAACCAGTCCGAGCTCGTCCTTCATGGAAAGCTCAATGAGCTTGTCTCTGCCTAATCCTGAGTAAGCAGTAGCCTCGTCAAGAGTCAGTGTAGTTTTAAGCCACACCGGTACCAGCTCTAATTTTTCTTTCTGTGTCATGTCTACACCTTCCCCTTCAATCCGAAGCTGATAGTTATTGCCCGGTCTATCTGATCCATCGTTTCTGAATCTACCGTTCCGATGTATCTGCGGAGCCTCAGTCGGTCAATCGTGCGAATCTGTTCAAGTAAAGCGACTGAGTCTTCCGTCAAACCAAATCTGCGCCCTAACGCGACATGCGTGGGCTGCATCATCTTTTTATACTGTTTCGTCAGTGGCGAAACGATGACGGTAGGGCTGTATCTATTGCCGACATTGTTCTGAATAATCAGCACCGGTCTACAGCCGCTCTGCTCTGATCCTACTGTTTCTCCAAGATCGGCATAGTAGAGATCGCCTTTTATAATGTTGTTGCTCATGTAGTACCTCCAGCAAGATTTTTTCTTCCTACTTCTGTACCGCAACATTCAAAGCAAAAAAGTAAACACCTCATAAAAGAAAATTTTTGATGAATTCGTTAAGTTGGCGTTTTCTCTTTGCAACAACAGCTTTTGACACATGCCATTTTTCTACCAGCTCTTTGGTGCAAGAGCTGTATTGCCCAGCAAGGTAGTAATCAAGAAGCTCATTGGCCCATTCGTTCCACACTGTAAGTTTTTCTCGCAACTCGGAGACGATAAGACAATCAACGGCACTCCTCTCAGTGCTAAATCCATTGGGAATCACATCAATAAGATCCATGTCTCCATCTGCGTCACTCACGGGCTCAGAAAGAGAAGAAATGCAGTAATCGTCTCCAAGCTTCCTCTTTCTATCCGACTCCACTTTCTGAGAATGCCACTTGTTATACTCTTCTCGCGTAGTTTCGATGTACATACAGTCAATCTCGCCACAGTCCTCAAAAGAGTCCGTGATAAAGAATCTGCGCTGTTCACGCGGCAGTTTTTTATTTGCTTTCAATATCCGATCCCATTCAGCCGATGTTGCTACACGCAATCCTGACTTGGGATTTTCCGGGTCATTAAGAACCAAAAAGGTATTTTTCATTTCCGTAATCTCCTTGAATCTTGAATTTTTGAGTTGAGGTCAAAAATTCGGAGATCACGGGTACGCTGCTACATAGCAGAGCCACTTTACGCGCATAAAAAGTCCTTTCCGCCTGCTGCGGTCCAAAGGACACAACTACGCTGGCGAAAAGGACTCCCGATGCTGCCTGCCTGAAAAAGGGTGCAGAAATCTAAGGGTACCCATACTGCTTTTTCAAAAGAGTTTGAAATCAGCGTATTTGTATCCTTGGCCCTTGTACTTCAGGCTGCGAATATGTATTTGTTAGGTGTCGGTGGCAAAAAGAAAAAGGCCACCGACAAGGTAGACCTATAGATAGACCTATAGTGTCTTGCCTTGCCGGTGGCCTCTCACGTATGTCTGGAATAACTACCGGTTAGGGTTCGAGCATTTCTGCCACACGGTCAAGTGACCTGGAATCGGATTTAGTGTGGCCCTGTTTCAGTCCGACCGTTCCGTCGTGATGCCGTTGATTCAATTGTTAGATTACCTGTTAAGACGGAATAGAGAACCCATTACGGGAAAGCCATGTATGGGCTTTATCCAGAACGTCCCTCGGTGCTCCCTTGATTCCGCAAATTGCTTTATAGACGCTTGCCCAAAAGAGCAGGTCGGGAGCTTTAGCCGTTTCTCCCTCTCCATACTTGATGAGGTAAGCTTCTATCTTCTTTCTATCCAAGCTAAACAGCGCATCATTGCGCTCTTTAACGAAGCTCTCAATCATCGTCATGTTAGTATCTCCTTAACTCTAAATCATTGTGTTCTTGTCCTGAAGGAGCGTAGATGTCTATTACATCATGTCTCCGTCCTATTATTGTGCGGACCATCTCAGATCCGCAAGCCTTGCATTTTACTCTTATCTGGTTTTTACTGTTCTTTAGCCCCGCAACTTCGTTCCTACAGTTCGGGCAATACCAGGAGTAAATCGTCCAATCCTCCAGCATCGCCGTACTCCTTTGCCATTACTTCTGCGAAAGCGGTACGAGCACCTGACAATCGTGCATCTGAAAGCACGGTACACGCCTGGTCTTGACGTATTTCATTATTTGGACCGCGTTTCCACAGCTCTCGCATTCCATCCACCCATCGGTTTCTTCTAAATTAAGAGACTCATTCATAGCCCCGCAAATCGGACATTTCACGTCAACAGAGTTCAACCAAAACATCTCCCATCAATTAAGATAATTTGTTTTAGAGAGCCTTTATTACGTGACGAGCTACACCTTGAACCTCGAAGCTCTTCAGTTTTATGACCTCTCCCGGATAACGCGCCTCATTCTCATAAGCGAGAATAAAGCTTTTTTCGTCTTTGTCGAAGCCAACATATCTTTTCAGAGTGTTCTGCTTTTGCGGATCGAGCGCAACGACTATATCCCCTTCGGAAGCAGGGCAATTGCGCTCTATCACCAGTAGATCACCTTCGTCGATACCGGCATCGACCATCGAATCGCCTTTGGCTCGGAGAATATAGAAATCTCCTTTACCAAATAAAGAAACAGGTAGGCTGACATACTCCTCGACCTTTTCCTCCTCTTCTTCCGGAGAGCCGCAATAAATCGAGCCAACTAACGGGGCGGAAACGTAGGCTGTCTTCATCTTGGCGCTCTCAGGAGCAGAAAGAATACCTCTGCCGTAATCAAGCAAATCTCTATCGCTTAACTCTTGGAGATAGCGATGAGTGGTTGATCTGGCCACACCGACGCCAGAAGCAACCTCGCTTATCGTAGGAGCAACGCGATTATCCCGATAATACTTGTTTACGAACTTCATTATCTTATCGAGGGTCTCTTGATCTTTCGTTCTCATACAGCACCTCTTGTTTCTATATGGGATTTCATATCCCACTATCGTTATTATACTCAACTCAGAGAAAATTACAAGAGGGTAACAACAAATCGAAAAAGAGGTGCGGCCAATTGGCTGCACCTCTAAGATAGTTTGCTCAATTATGGTTGTGGGAGTTCTTCTCGAAAATGAACATCAGTTCTGCAAGATTCCTTTAAGGAAGACGTGTGACAACAGACTTAAGTATGTTTCGCCCAACGTCATAACAAATTCAGGAGTTATGCTCCAGAATGGGCTTCGGTGTAGCTGATCGAATACCTGCTTGAGAATTGCTTCTAAAAGAGGATCATCTATCTTGATGCTTTTTTTGATAGCTCTGTTGGCCTCATCCCATTCCCTTGTCGCGGCAACTTCTCTTGAAATCATAATGTAAACGATGATAAGGGACATTGCTTTCTTGGAAGCTGGATTGGTCGGCGAGAGTTCGCCGTAGTATTCTTTTACGAATTTCTTTACGGCGGAAAGAGTGGTCGTAGCGTATTCACTGATAATCGAATCTGCCATGATGTCCGCTACCGCTTCGCGCCAGATTGCGTAACCGGCGTTCATCATACCATCTTCCGGTCCAGAACCCATACAGTATTTATCAAAGAAGCCGCCACCCTCGATCTCGTTCTTTGTACAGTACAGGTGTGAAATCTCGTGGAGGAACATCTGGAGCACTTCGCCCAGAGTGAAATCAATGTCCTCTCTGATTAGCACACCGTACTCTGCGTCACTTACAAATGCCTGCGCTCCAAATGATTCAAAATAGCCCTCGTCCTTATATGGCTCCTCAAGCAGCTTCGGAAAATGGTCTCTGCAGAAGCACTCGTATACTGACACCCCGTTTTCCGGCGTAAAGAACTCCAGCAATACGTTTTCTTTTGAGATATCCGAGTCCAAGCAGTAATTAAACATATTCAGGGCCTCGAAGAAGTACTCCGTTAGTTCGTTTCGTGTATAGGAATGCGCCATAACAACACCTCACAGTTGTCAAATTGTTGGACGATCTTATTCTTCGAGAGCTTTAGCTGCGTCAAGAACCATCTTGGCATACTCTGCCTTAACTTCCTCCGGTGCTTTTATGGATACTCTTCCTCTAAATCCAAATACCCAGCTATAGAAGACGCTGCCGACGGAAGTGTTCACTAATACGCGGAATGATTTCATGTCATTGGCAAGCACAGGAACGTCCTTGCCAAACTTGTCTATGATGGCATCCATCAGATCATTTGCGCAAACCAGTTCAATCTGCTTTCTCTCCCCATTGTACATGCGGAACATGGAGTTCAGATAGACATTCAGATCGAAATCAGCCGGTGGCTTAACAGCATCTTCGTCCAGTATTTTCGGCTGTCGAGCAATTCGATCTACTCGGAAGCTGCCGACACCGCCGTGCTTTTCGGAATAACCGACTGCGTAATAGTAGTCACCGTTCCAGATCAACTTATACGGGCTGAAGACATAGGTGAAACCATCATTCTTTGCCTTCTGCTCTTTGCGGACGTTATAGCTAAAGTATTGGAATGAGACCTTTTTGTGGTCATTGATGGCGTCATTTAAGGCTTCCATGATGTAGTAGACCTTTTCATTTTCTGCCTTGATACGATTCTCAACGTCAACATTCCTAACAAGCTTTTTCGTGTTGAATTGACTGGTTAAGGAAGCGAGCTTCTCGACCAGCGCAGCACTTTTGTCTTTTGTGATAAACCGAGCCGATTCTGTAGCATCAATCAGTGTCTTTAGCTCCGGAAGGTCAAAACGACGACCGATAAGGTAATAACGGTTCTGCGTTGAATTGTCAACTTGTACTTCAAGGCCAAGCTCCTTGAGTGCTTTAATGTCGTCACTGACAGTCCCTCGTGAAGTGTTGATGCCATAATCTCTCTCAAGTTGCACCATCATTTGTGCTATCGTCAGATAATGGTCTTCATCTGTCTGCTCATAGAGCATTTGGGCCACATAAAAAGGACGAAGCTTTGCTTTAATATCCATGAGGCACCTCTCAGCTTGCGTACTTCTTGAAGTTCTCAGCTTGTTCCAGAACCTCTTTGTACACGTCATCTATTGTGACAGGCGGGTATCCGTACTCGTCGAGAATGACAGCAAGATCGAACTGCAGATTCGCCTTTATATCTTCGCGCGTCGACCAATCTGTGTAGTGGGCTTTATCATCTACGATTGCCTTGATCCGCTTTGAGAGCTCTATCATCTTGTCATCGGGATACTCGAATTCGTACTTCTTGGCAACGAACTTGAGGATGTCATAGAACGCCTTTTCCTCAAAGTCGATCCCCATAGACTTGAACGAGTCTTTCTCTGCTTTCAGTTCCTCGAGCAGTTTTGCAAGCTGATCCGCGACATCATCCAGCACTTCGTTGGCAAAAGCCTCATCGCGCCGCCGGTTATTATATTCATCGACTACTCGCTTCAAACGGTCTGAGAACTCCACAGCCATAATCTTGTTGACCTTCTTGAACTCATCGATTGCCTGAGAAAGAAGACGCTGCAAGATCTTGATCTTGGTGTTCGGGAGTTGTATGGCGTTAATCTTGTCCATATACTCGTCGCTGAAAATATCGACTGAGATATGCTTGCCTGTCTCAAACAGCTCCTCGATGCCGTCCGACTGGATGGCGCCTTCGAGCATCTCTCTGACTCGCGCATTCATCTGAGCGATATCGGGAGCATCCCCCTTTGTAAGCTTGAAAAGAATGGCACGGACGCCACAGTAGAAATGAATGTAGTCCTTGTCTTTGTCCGTTATCTGTTCGCTCGCACTGCAGAGATTGAATGCCTGCTTCATTCTCTTGACTGCCGCCATGAAACGAAGCTCCAATTCCTCGGAGAGCTGCACATACTCAACGGCACGGTTCAAGCAATCAAGCTGCTGCTTGGGTGTTCCCTCGAAGAAGTCTTTGCTATTGAAGTTGTGGAACATCTGGCCGAGCACGTCGAGCTGATCTTTTACAATCTTGATCGACTGTTCGATGCCCTCAAATTCTTCGCTCTCAAAGTTGGTATACTTCTTCAGAGCGAGGTTCATGTTTTTCTTGATACCGATATAGTCAACGATCAAGCCCTTATCCTTGCCTTCATAAACACGGTTTACACGGGAGATAGTCTGAATAAGAGTATGCTGTTGAATCGGCTTATCGATGTAAATGGTATCAAGAGCCGGTACATCAAATCCGGTCAGCCACATGTCAACGACAATGGCAATCTTAAAGTTAGACTTGATGTTTTTGAACTGACGGTCGAACTCCTTCCGATCCTCCTTGGTACCAAGCATATTAAAGAGCTCGGGCTGGTCATCCTTGTTTCTCGTCATAACAAGCTTGACCATTTCGATGGGCTTCAGTTCCTTCTTGTCGTCCTTGCTCAGTTCAACACCATCGGGGCACACTTTTTTCTCTGCCCATTCCGGACGGAGCTCGACGATGATTTTGTAGAGATCATAGGCGATATTCCTGTTGGAGCAGACGAACATGGCTTTGCCGGCTACTGTTGCGCCTTCTCTGACACGGGACTCATAGTGATTGATGAAGTCCTCTGCAACGGCTCTCAGACGGTCTGGATCGCCGATAATCATATCGAGGTGTGCCACAGCCTTCTGGCTTTCCTCGATCTGATATTCGTTTGCTCCTTCTGCTGCGCATTTGTCGTAGTATTCCTCAATCTCTCGAACCTTGTCCTGGTTGAGAGTGACCTTTGCCGCACGTCCGTCATAGACGAGGTTGACTGTAATGCCGTCACGCACGGCCTCAGTCATCGTATAGGCGTCCACAACACCGCCGAACACCTCAATCGTGGCGTCAATCGGCGTTCCGGTAAAGCCGACATAAGTTGCATTTGGAAGAGAGTCGTGCAGATACTTTGCGAAGCCGTATGTGCGATTTACTCCTTCTGCGGTAATCTTGACCTTCTGATCAAGATTGATCTGGCTTCTGTGAGCTTCGTCAGAAATGCAGATAACATTTGCCCTGTCTGTCAGAAGCTGCAAATCCTCGGTAAACTTCTGAATGGTGGTCAGATAAACGCCACCGCTCGTGCGACCGCTCAGTTCCTGGCGGAGTTTCTCTCGAGAGTCAATGCTGACCACAGTATCGTCGCCGATATACTTCTTTGAGCCAACGAACTGCTTTGAGAGCTGATCGTCGAGATCCGTCCTGTCCGTGATGATAAGGATAGTGGGGCTGTGGAAGAACTTTGACTTCATCAGCATGCGGGTTAGGAACATCATCGTATAGCTCTTGCCGCAGCCGGTGGCGCCGAAGTATGTGCCGCCTTTGCCGTCGCCTTCGGGACGGATATGCTGTTTGATGTTCTCAAAGAGCTTGTTCGCTGCGAAGAACTGCGGATACCTGCAAACGATTTTGAGATCCTTGTCGGAATTGTCGGGGAAATAGATAAAGTCTTTGATGACAGCAAGCAGTCTCTCTTTGCGGAACAATCCTTTGACCATCGTGGTCAGCGAGTTGATTCCATCCATTTCCTTATCATCGGCTTCTATCTTTCTCCAAGCATAGAAGAAGTCATACGGAGAGAAGAAGGAGCCGTACTTGTTGTTTGCACCGTCGCTGATTACTACGAAAGCGTTATATTTGAACAGTTCGGGAATGTCTCTGCGATAACGTACTGTGAGCTGGGTGTATGCATCCATGATGGTCGTGTTTTCCTTGACCGCACTCTTGAATTCGAGCACGACAACGGGGATGCCGTTAATGAATACAATGCCGTCTGGAATACGGAGCTGCTTCTCGACGCCTTCAATCTCAAACTGATTGACGACCTTAAAAATATTGTTTTCGGGGGTGTCGAAATCAATAAGTTCAATATACAGGTCTTTCTGCGTCCGATCCTCACGGTTGAAGATGAAGCCGTCGCTGATCAGTTTATAGACAGCCTTGTTTGCCTCGTAGATTGTCCCAGAAATAGTGCGCAGCGAGAACACTATGCTTTCGACTTCGTTGGGTGTAATCCCATCCTTGGCATAGCGATTATAGAGGTACTGCTTCAGATCGTCTGCAAGCAGTACTTCTGATCTCTCCCTATGTATTTTGTCGCCGCAAAGGTAAAGATAGCCCTCGTCTTGGAACAACTCCATGATGGACATCTCCAATGCGTGTTCGTTAAAGTACGCCATAGTGTTCACTCCTTACTGCGTATTCCTGTATGTCAATCGGCACAGCCGATAAATGATAATTTAGCGGAGACTGCCCAATCAATCTTCAAGCATACCTTTGTGGAACCCTCAAAGGATGGCCTTCCTGCATCCTGGGTTAAGGTACCCCTATATCAAGTAGCAGATCTCGGTGCTGGAGGGGATCGGCCAGAGGTTTTCTCTGAAGTCAAAACTTCTGAGTGCCCAATTCCGATCTTTTCTAATGGGATTGATAACGAAGGACTGTATGGCTACACCGACAAACCGAAGGTAAATGCTGAAAGCGTTACTATTTCAGCACGTGGAACCGTTGGCTTCGTATTTCTGCGGCAGGAACCATTTGTTCCGATTGTAAGGCTTATCTATATAACGCCAAAGAATGATCGGGTGACAGCCAAGTACCTGTTTTTTGCACTACGCTATGCTGAGATGACCAGTACCGGGACATCGCAGCAGCAGATTACTGTTCCTGATTTCAAGAACACTCCTATTATCGTCCCAAATGTCGAAACTCTGTCAGCATTTATGCATCGAATTGAGCCTATGTTTGGGGAAATCAACCGGAATAAGGAAGAAATCAACAAGCTCCAAGCCCTTCAATCAGTAATGCTTCAAACGATTTCAAGCAACTAAATTATCATTTATCTTTCGCTTCAGCTCAATTCTGTCTGTAAGTGCACGATAGGCTTTTACAATCTCTCGTTGTCTTTCAATAGGGGGGATGGGAAGCGAGACTTTGCACATCTCGTCCCAATCCATAACCTCTCGCACACTGCCATGTGATTTGAATCTCGCATATCTATCAAACTCTGGACGCATAAACCAAAGCATAAGATATTCGGGCAAGAGTTTGTTTTCATCAATCACTTCAAAGACAGTATAGACATTGCTCACAAGCCCCTCATCATAATCTTCAAGAAGTGCGATGGCTATCTTATCTCCCCGTCTTGAAGTGTCCGGGATATAGGTGAACTGTCTTTTTTTGACAATCTTATACTTCGTGAAATCCGTTCCGTTTGTGTTAGCAATAGACGGAATGAATACCTTTTGAACTGAAACGCCCAAAAGATTATCCTCTGTTCCCGCGATATTCCTCTCATCTACTTGGCGGATATAATCTCCAAGCAGCTTGTATCCTTCCTTCATTCTGACACCTCATCCAATATATTTTCTGTGCGCCAGCTTTACGTTGCTCTGTTTCACCATCGCATACTGTAAAGTCGTATCTATCCGTTTATGCCCCAGGAGTTGCTGCAACTGCTCGATGGGCATTCCTTTATCGATTGCCATCGTTGCAAGCGTCCTTCGGAACTTGTGCGGGTGAACCCTGTTGATGCCAAGGTTCTTCCCGAATGTTCGGAGTCTTTTTTCTATACCGTTGATCTGCAAGCGATTAAACGGTGCATTGAGAGTTACGAATAGCGCAGGATTGCTATCTGTTCGGGATCTCAGATAGTTCTGGAGGTGTATCTTTGTCCTGGCGTCAAAGTACACCATGCGCTCTTTATCTCCTTTGCCAAGGACTACACATTCCCGCTCCACGAAATCAATATCGTCTCGGTTCAGAAGCACCATCTCGCCGACTCTCATTCCAGTAGAGGAAAGGAGATCGATCATTGCCAAGTCCCGAAGCTCCGTACAGTTGTCCCGCATCAGTTCCAGGGCTTCATCAGAGTATGTTTCCTTAATGCTGGATGCGGTTTTGACCTTGTGGATGCGGCGCACAGGGCTTTTCAGTATGTAGTCCTCGTCTTCCAGCCAGGAGAAGAAGCTCGACAGTATCCTGCGAATGTTATCAATCGTGACCTTGCTGGATTGCTTCCTTGCTTGGTAGCTCGTCAGATAGCCTCTGATGTCATCTGTCTCGATCTGCCGGACTTCCTTCTTTGTTTCTGCCAGCATCGCCCTGATCGTCGCCTCATAGTATTGCAGGGACTTTTCAGAGCAGCCCTCAATGCGTTTTGCCGACAGGAACAGAGCGACATAGTCCAACTTCTGCTCGTGTTTTTCGTTCCCCTCTATGACTTCATATCGGCTTAGAACCTTTCTGAGCACGGTTTGAAGCTTGTCCTCCTGAGCGTTATTCAGATAGGGTAACATCTCCTGAATAACCTCGTTTATCAAGATCTGCGTCATTGCCTTTCTCTCCTTTGGTATAGATTAAGAGAACGACAATCAACGGCAGTTCCTTTCGTAACTCTCGCCGTTGGTGAGAGTTTATTGTGTTCAGGCTCCTAAATGATAATTTAGCGGCTTAAGGAAAACTGAATGTACTCTCTCGCGCCGTTGAGTTTTCGCATTTCCTCCAGATTTGAAGTAATGGTGTCAATTAGCTTGGTAGCAGTTCTGCAGAACGAAGTTAATTGAGTATCAGGAGGAAGAATGAGACGAATGTTGCTTAAAATGCTTGTGTTGATTGATGGCATTGTTGCTCCAACTGCAGATGAAGTGACAAGTTGCCTTATTACAGGTTGATTAAACCACCAAAGCAGATAGCAGCCATAGTCAGCGATGTTTGGGCGTACTCTCAAGCAACGGCCAGAAAACAACCAACCATCTTCATGTTTGGTAACCATTACTGCACGATCAACCGAGCCAACTCGACTAAACACTATATCTCCGGTGTGAAGATTATACTTATTTAGGCGCTCTACATCCTCCTTCGCAACAAGTGGTAGATTGCGATGAGCAATGTATTTACCATCCATGTGCTCTACGGTAATAATCGGGGTACCGTTCTCAACATAATCTTCATTGTGTAGTTGGCTTCCAAACGGGCCAGTTTGAACGGATGCTTTTTTTGCTATAAGAGAGTCGTCCCAACCATTTGGAACCGGGTATTGCTTAATAATTGTTTCTGGAAGGTTGATCCCCGCATCTTTGAACAACTTGTCAAAGCAAGATTGAATGGTCGCTTCTAAATTATCATTTATCTGCCTCTTTAGAGCAATTCGATCTGTAATTGCCTTATAGCTGCCGACCACCGCCTTTTGTTCATCCATAGGGGGAACGGGCAACTCAATCCTACAGAGGTCTTCCCAGGTTATCCCGCCGCGCACACTCCCATCCGTTCTAAGCCAGCAAATCCTATCGAACTCTGGGCGGCGAAACCACATCATCAAGTATTCTGGATCAAGCTTGCTTTCATCTTTGATCTCAAACATGAAGTATGCTGGGGACATTATCGCCGGAGTTTCTTCCGTAAATAGTGCGACAGGTAACCGCTCATCACGTCCCACGTGCATGGGATTGCAGGCAAATTTACCTTTCGTGATGAGTTTGTACTTGCTCAAATCCGTTCCAATCACGTTGGCCACTGACGGCATAAAGAACTTATCTATGTTGATACCAAGAACCTTATCCGATACCAACTCCGTATTCCTTGTATCAATGGTGCGGATATGGTTCCCTAAAACATCATAGTTTGATCTCATATCCTAACTCCTTAAAGACCTCGAGCAGATCCTTCTTCGACTTTTCCTCGGCTACAAGCAGTTCTTTCAGCTCCGCTTGCAGCGTCTTCATCTTAGTGTCAAAGTCGATATTCTCATCTCGGTTGATGAACTCAATATATCGGCTCGGGACGAGGGTATAGCCTTTCTCCTTTACCTCGCTCTTAGGTGCGGAGTAGCAGAACTCGGGGACATTCTCATAGTTATCTTCGTATCCTTCACGCTGCCATGCGTGGTAGACGCCGGTTACCTTGGCGCGATCTTCCTCCGTCAGCTCGATGTACTTCTTTTCATATGGGCTGCCCATTTGCCGAAGATCCATAAAGAGGATCTCGCCTTCGCGCCCTCGATACTGGATCAGTTTGCCGTTCTGCTCAACGGTTCTCTTGTGCTTATTCTTGTTGAGTATCCACAAGGTAACGCTGATGTCTGTGGTATAGAAAAGGCTTCTCGGGAGAATCACAATTGCTTCCACGAGATCGTTCTCGATAAGCTGCTGGCGAATCTTCAGCTCAGTCCCGTCATCGGACAGAGCCCCGTTTGCAAGCAGAAAACCGGCAACACCGTTCTGAGATAGCTTCGAGACGATGTTCAATATCCATCCGTAGTTTGCATTGCTTGTAGGCGGAACTTCGTACCCGCTCCAACGGGGATCGTCCGTCAGCTCGTTATCAGCTCTCCATTCCTTCTGATTGAAGGGGGGATTCGCCATGATGAAGTCGGCTTTCAAATCCTTGTGCTGATCGTTGGTGAAGGTGTTCGCAGCCATCTCGCCGAGGTTTGCGGATATACCGCGGATAGCAAGATTCATCTTCGCCAGCTTGAAGGTGGTGTTTGTGTATTCCTGACCGTAAATAGAGACTTCCTTCTTGTTTCCGCTGTGTGCCTCAACGAACTTGATGGACTGCACGAACATACCGCCGGAGCCACAGCAGGGGTCATACAGGATGCCGTGATAAGGCTCGATCATTTCGGCAATAAGATTGACGATGCATTTGGGCGTGTAGAATTCGCCCTTGCCTTTACCTTCCGCAAGAGCAAATTTTCCGAGGAAGTATTCATAGACTCGTCCAATGATGTCGTTTTCCTCATCGTCTGTGTTGATCTTGTCGATCTCATCAAGGAGAGAGGCGAGCTTGTTGGTGTCAATAGCGAGGCGAGAATAGTAATTGTCCGGCAAGGCGCCTTTCAATGCAGGATTCGTCTTTTCAATGGTATAGAGTGCAGTATCGATCTTCAGCGCGATATCGTCCTGCTTGGCGTTCTCCATGATGTACGACCATCTGCTCTCCGGTGGCAGATAGAACACATTGTCTTTGGTATAGGCAAAGGTCTTTTCGATTTGAGCCTCGTATCCCGCAGCGATTAGCTTTTTTCTCTGAGCCTCAAACTTGTCGCTCGCAAACTTCAAGAAGAAAAGGCTCAACACTACATGCTTGTATTCTGCCGGTTCGACGGAACCACGGAGCTTGTCCGCAGACTTCCAGAGAGCTTCCTCCATCGAAACTTCTTTTTTGGGTTTAGCTGCTGCTCTTGCCATTTGAGCTTCCTCGCTTTCAAATATCTGTTATGGCGTCGTAAACGGCCGCCATTAGTCTTCTTCGATTACTTCCATAAGGTCGCCGATATCACAATGAAAGACCTTACAGAGATTGAGCATGACTTCCATATTGACAGGGCGGTCATTGTTCAGCTTGGTCATGGCGTATGTACTTAACTCTGCCGCCTTTGCCAGGTCGCTTTTTTTCATTTTGTTTTCTTTCATCAGTCGCCAAAGCTTGTTGTAACGAACCCTCATCGCTTGCCTCCTGTAGATATTCGGTCAACCTCATTTATAATATTATAGCAAGAACGCTTCGCGTTTTCAATAGTTCTGCAACATTTCATCTGAATTAAGGAGAGAGGTGCATCAAATCCGTTGCACCTCTTGAATAGCATCAGATTTTGTAAACGCCGGAGTGTCAAATGGCACTCCGGCGTGATTAACGGCAGACCTATCTACTAAGAATCAAAAAATCAGAGGTACAAGTTGCCACCACAGCACCCTTGCCATGCAAGTTGAGATCGGACAATGCACATGAGGTGATAATCTGTATATGTATAGCTGCCGAAAAATCCAATAGTTTTTGACATGTCAGCGAGAGATGATCCCGCTGGCATGCCAAAAACAGTTAATCTGCGGGGTTAATACGTACTTCATTAACCGAATGCATGGATGCAGCGGACGCAGTGACCGCCGTGGCATTCGCCTTTGTCATCTGCCATATTACGTACAGAGACATCAGCTTCGACCTTCTTGACTTCGGGCTTTTCGTAACTCATCTGGAATCCTCCTTCCTGTGAATCTATACAAGGGGTATAAAACCCTTATATGCGACGAGTATTACAAATCTTTCAATGATTCATCAATGGGAATTGACTTTATATAGTGAGCATATCTTGCTTTCGCACTCTTGCAAAAATGCTCATCTATATGCTCCAAATCCCCATGGACAAACTGCATCATTGCAGGGCATATATCGCAGAAATCGTATGCTTCACAACGAAGGCACTTGTACGATGGAGAGGCCTTCATTTTTGGGTACTGACTGAAGCTTTTCCAAACCTCGTCGAATGATTCTGCAGTCAGTTTTTTCCCTGCATGGCGAAACGACATACACGGACATATGTTGCCATCATAGTCAATCGCGCAACTTGCTCTGCCAAGTTTACATCTAAATAGTGGGCGTTCTTTTACGAGATCCACATATTCTGCATCTTCATCTTCGCCAAATGTGCGCGGTCTTTTATCAAATTCGGCGAACTCGTACCGTAATGAGTCTTTGAGAGGGACAGCATAATCCTGAACGCTTGAATCATTATCAATTGAGGGAAATATCTCAAAACCTGTACGGAACGGGATATTAAAGTCTTCTGCAATTTGCTTAATCTGTGGCAATTCATGATAGTACAGATTAAGTACCGGTGCTTTGACAGAAACTCGTACTCCAGCAGCCAAAAGACTTCTAATATTTGAGATGACCTTTTCAAATGCACCTGATATTCCGGTGACTTTCCGATATGTTTCTTCGCAGGAGCCGTACAATGATATGTCCACAAGAAGCGGTGGATATTGAGAAAAGACTTGAATATCTTTCTCGGTAATTAAGGCTCCGTTTGTGTACAACTCAATAATGAAACCCTTTCGTTTTGCGTAGAGATAGATATCAAGAAAGTCTTTGCGAGTAAAAATATCTCCACCCGTAAAGGTAATAAAGAGAACCTCTTTCTCGTACAGAATATCTATTATTCGAATGATCTCATCGTATGGCAACTCATCCGATCTATGATGGTCGTGCAGATAGCAGTGGACACAGTTAAAATTACATCTTGGTGTAAGCTCGAATATTACTGAATACAGTTGGTGCTTGCTTTCCCATTGCGTTCTCTTGTCTGTAGCAAAGTCCAACACCTGCATCTGGACTTTTTCGAGAAACGGATCATCCATATCAATCCACCTCCAAAATGAACTGCTTGCTGACTAAGGTGTTTAGGAATTCAATCACATCGGAGTGGATAATCTGATAATCGATGTCATCAATAATAGCAGCTTTAAGGAGTTCTGTGAGTTCATCGGCAGTCTTCGCTGTACTAAGATTCTTCCAGAGAAACATGCCAGTACGGTTTATTTCGTAAAGAGCGCAACGATCACCTCGGTAATTATCAGTAATATCTATCAGAAAAAAAGAGCCATGTATTTCGCGCTCTACGATATTATCGTTTGCTTTGTACATGATACACACCTAAAATCACTTATTTATGCCAATTCGTTATCGCAGGGTGGGTATGTGTTACCCACCCTGCTGAGTTAAGTAACAATTAGCTTATTACCTGGTCAAGAATGTACTGGACGGCATCATAATAGTTTTGCTCCGCTTCCAGCTTCTGCTTGCTCTTTCCGATGTTCCTAATGCCAGAGCCGATCATTGATCCGATCTTGTAGGACATATCCTTTCCGCGTCTATCCTGCTTGGCATATTCTGCTCTTGCAAATTTGTCCATCTGCTTGCTGGCTCCAAAATCATTGACTGCTACAAAGGCAAGGCTGCCCTCTTGCTGGACTCTAATGCAAAACAAGAAGTAGTCGTTCCTGTGCTCGGGATGGTACATAACAATGCAATCCTCAATCTTCTTGTTGAACATGCCACCGGACTTGACCTGATCGGCATAAAATGCCACGGGAATTCCGTTTTTCTCAGCTTCTGCGGACAGTGCCTCTTTCACGGCGTCAAGTGTGATTCCTGACCCGTTATCATACTTGTATGTAGGCCTGAATTCTCTCAGTTCATCAATCTTGATCATTTTGATCCTCCTTCCTTTTAGAATTGTCTATCATTATATGGCGTGCTTTCCACACCGCTGCTCTGCAGTCTGTCAACCATCCTGTCGAGCTTTCCTTTCCACAATCTCTTGAACCAGGATGTGTGACCAAACCATTTCACCAATGTGGGGCTAACCGTATAATACAGCTTAATGAAAGCACGACCATACCATGTTTCCGCTAACGTGTAGTCACGATAGCGCCTCAGTGTCCACACCTCGGGGCAATCATACGATCCATAAACAGCCGTTGCGACATAGCAGCCACCGGACTTTTGAGGTGTAGACGGCTGTGTTGCCTGATAGCCCCTGTTGTAATTATTCCCACCCTGCATTTCTTGCTCCAAAATCCGTGCATTAGATTGAGCATCAGCGTGACCTTCTGCAGCGGCCTGGCGCCACCAATAGAGCGCCTGAGAGTCGTTTTTAGCCGTTCCCCAGCCGTTGTGGTAACAAAGGCCCAGATTGTATTTTGCGGTTGTATTCCCGCGAGAAGCCAACTGTTGCCAAAGCGGGAAAGCACGATAATGATTGTTGGTTTTGGTCGCATACATCAGGGCAAGACTAAAGACAGCATCCTCGTAATAGTTGCTTTCCCCGTTTGCGATAACCTCATTGTAAAGTGTCTCTGCCTTATTGTAGTTTGCAATGATGCCTTCGCCCTCGGCATACATATCCGCAAGGCAAGACTTTGCCTGGATATTTCCTTGTGCGGCAGCTTTCTCAAACCATTGGGCCGCAAGAGCTTTATTGACGGGGGTTCCATCTCCGTTTCGATAGCAGATGGCAAGATTCTTCTGTGCAAATTCTTCCCCTTGTTCTGCCGCCAAAGAGAACCAGCGGAATGCTTCGTAATCATTCTTCGGTACGCCGTTTCCTGTGGCATAGCATACACCAAGAGCGCCTTGTGCTTCTCCGAAGCCTTCATCAGCGGCCTTTTTATAAAGCTCAATAGCACGAGCCTTATTCATAGGCACTCCATCAGCACCATCAAGGTATACTCCTGCCAAGTCGCTCATTGCCTTAAGATGGCCAGCGGCGCTTGCTTTTTCCCAATACTGAACGGCTGTGGAGGCATCCCCAAAGATCATTTCATGGAATCCCATCAATGCCTGCGAAATCGTGTGTCCACCGTCAGCGGCATTCTTGAGCCACCTGTTTGCCTTCTCATGATCTTCTTCTACGCCGACACCGTTCCAGTACGCTTCATAAACATGGTACTGAGCCTCAACGTCGCCTTTACCAGCACGTTGAAGATTGAATTCAAAAGCATTTTTAGGATCAACGTCCGGTGAATCTATTTTTTTGTAGACGAAAGCAAGAAGATCATCTGCATTAGCCCATCCTGCGGCCTTTGCCTTTTCAAAGTATTCAATCGCAAGCTTTACGTCTTTTTGTGTTCCGTCACCATCATGAAGCAGCATCCCGGTCTTTGCCATACCACGAGCACTACCATGATCGGCAGCATACTTATAGAGTTCGAATGCTTTTTGAGTGTTCTGCTCAACACCCCATCCATTTTCGTACATGCATGCAAGGCAGCAAGCACCGTCCTCGGAACCATTCTCATAGGCTTCCCTATAGTAGCTGACAGCCTTTGTGTAATCAGTTCCGGCAAAACCATCCTTGTCGTATGCAAGTCCAAGTTTTACACATGCCTTCATGTTGCCGAGGTCCTTTGCTTTTTCAAACCATTCAAGTGCTTTTGCAACACTGACCTCAACACCGTCGCCATCACGATAGCATTCACCGAGATATTCTGCAGCTCTGCTGTGGTCTTTGTTGGCTGCGATTTCCCAAAGCTGAACAGCTTTGCCTCTATCTTTCTCCAAGCCAGCATCGCCACTATAGTAATACAGACCCTTTAGGAAGCAAGCATTTGCATATTCACCCTCAACTGCCTCGTTGAGGTATTGCATAGCTTTTTCCATATCTTTTTCTGTCCCGCTTCCGTCACGATAGCAGAAGTGAGTCCTGACCATGCCCTCATAATAACCGTCATCAGCGACGGCTTTTACCAATTCAAAATACCTGGTTTGGGATGTGCTGGCGTCAACTTCGGGATACAGGTCTTCGAGATTATCCATTGCCTTCTTGGAGCCACCTTCTTTGGCGGCTTTTTCAAACCATTCAATGGCCTTGTTCTTATCGAGAGCAACTCCGTATCCATTGTTATAGCACACACCGAGGTTTTCCATCGCAGTTGAGCTTCCGGCATTAGCTGCAAGGACAAAGAACTCAACTGCTTTTGCTTTGTCTTCTGTTACCGGATCTTCTCCGTTGAAATATGCCACTGCATATTGGAAGATTCTATCATCATCACCAAGCTCGGCCGCTTTTATTGCCCATTCGATAGACTTTTCGATGTTGACCTCAACACCGTCACCTTTTCTGTAAGCCAAAGACATATTGCTGGCAGCGGTCTTATTCCCAGCATTCGCCGATTTCTCCATCAAATCAATGCCTTTTTTCTTATCTGCTTCAACATGATCGCCTTGCAAATAAGCACATGCCAGATCGAGAGTAGCGCTATCATTTCCGATTTCATCCGCTTTGATGAGGTACTCAATGTATTTCTGATAATCCTGGGGGACGATAGCGCCTTCGTTGTAGATATTTGCAATATCATACGGAGCGTCAACATCTCCGTTTTCATAGGCTTTTTGATACCATTCAAGGCATTCGGGATCGTGCCTTTTTTTCAGACTATCTGCGAGATTATACTGCGCATTGGAATAGCCCATCTCGGCAGCTTTTCTATAAAGTTCCATAGCCTTTTCGGTGTTTTCTTCCACCCCAACGCCATTGTTATAGCAGTTGCCAAGATTATTGATCGCTCTTGCATTGTTTGGATCTAACTCGAGAGCTTTGGTATATAACTCGAATGCTTTTCCTCGATTTTTCTCGCCATCTTCCCGATCATAATAGGCAAACCCCAGGGAGATAATGGCATCAACACTACCGGACCCAGCTTTCTCAATTAGTTCTCTGTCAATCATTGTGCAACCTCCATTCAAATTTTGTGCAGTTCATCAAGGATTCTGTCATGGTATGCGTCATATTCATCCAGTTCTCTTTGATACTGTTTGAATTCTGTAAATAGCTGTTGCATAGTAGCAGAAGTTGTCTTAATGCTTTCAGCACAAGACTGTTCAAGTTGTTTCCGCTTAGACTTATTAGACAACAGAGTAACCAAACCATAGCCTGCTCCGCCAAGAGTTAGGATCAGCAGCCAGAAGCCGACAAAAAAGCAACCAACAATCGCAGCAGCTCCGACGCCGAAGCCAATATATGCAGGCCAGTCTTTTATTGCTGCGAGAGAGGTGTCTCTCTTAGATGTGAAGAAGGAGTTAATCTTTTGTTGTTCCTCATCTTCACGCTTGAAGTTGGCAACAGTAGAGTACTCACCGATGTTGACTTGATAGTTTACTTTACGACGGCTCCTATAATCTTCAGTATGAGATTCAACCGCCTTTTCTTGGAGCATTTTCGTTAGCGTGAACATACTCAGTCTGATCTGACCATTGACATCTTGGGCATCCCGCTCATATATCCAGTCAATCATCTCCGCGATCAGATTAAGGTCATTCGCCTTTTTTGCCTGTTCCGCCGCAAATTGCTCTTTGGCTACATCAACTTCTCCTTCAAGACGGATGACAAGTTCGTTATAGGCAATCTCATCATATACGTCTTTCTCGACCTGATTTGGGGCTGCAATTATCTCATCAATATAGCCCTTAAGGAACGTGTTCTTTTCCTCTGCCGGAACATTTACTGTCTTGAGGATGAATTCAAGAATATTGATATTGTTCTTTGCCTGCATCATTACGGCAGAGAGCTGATCAAATTCGCTGCAGCACTTTCTCAGCATGGTGTACTGAAGCTGATCTGAAGGCTGCATACGATTGAAATAGCGACGAATCTGATAGATGATCTCATCTTCGCTGTAGCCCGATGCTCGCATATTGGCATCGGCCACTTTCTTAATGAACGTAAAGACCTCGTCCTTTGTTCTTTCATCCACGGTATCAACGAGTGTCTTACTCACAAGAGAGAAAAGCATGAGGAAGGTTCTCTGATCGCTTCCCTTGAGATCACATTCCTGGTATGTATAGAACCACTTCAACGCAGCTTCTTCTCGCCCCATTCTAAGATTAAAGAGCATATAGAAGATTGCGCTATTCTTTTTATCAAGCTTGATCGCTCGATCCATTGCTCTGTCAGCAAGCTCCTTATCATCATTACGCCAAGCCATAACGCTGATGAGGACACATGTGAGCCAGTAGTCCGGCGTTTGTAAATGCTGGACTTCAACAGATCTTGTAATAGTCTGATCGCTTACCATTTGAACGTCAAGGTTGTCCATTATACCTTGGACAATCTTTCTGACAGTTCTATAGTTAGCGAAATCGTAGTACTTCTTGTTGTTGGCCGCTCGGATCTTTTTATTCGCTAACTCTACATTCTTAAAACGAACATACAGCCGTTCAATTTCTCCCTGCAACGCTATAGCATCAACAACCCTCTGATGAGACGAGTGCATGCTTCCGTTGCAGTTGTCAAGTGTATTGCGAATCTTGGTGTTATAATCTTCAAGATCTCTGTGTGCGCGATCAACGCCGTTTGCAACGGTTGACAATTCGCCGCGCAGCTCGGAATTGTATTGCTGAACTTGTCTTAGCTCTCTCTCGAGTTGGTTTAGTTCACTTTGCAGTGCGTAATTACTCATCCTTATATCCTCCTGACTTACTCGATGCGGCAACAGCTCTTTCTGATCCCCATTTTCGAATTCTTGTCACCATATCGGGGTTATTTTTTGAAATGGGAACTATCTTCTTAAAAGTTTCCATCAAAGATTCCTTTGTTATCACCGATTGCCCATTTATCAATGCTAATTGCGCAATATCCTTAATGGCATACTCGATGTCTGAGTAGGAAAAGCCTTCGGACACTTGCAGCAAATCATTCATATCATCAGATGAGATCTTAATATGAAGTGACTGCTTGGCATACTGAGCAATCGCGGCTTTTCGCTCTGCGGCATTCGGTAAATCAATGAAAAAGATTTCTGAAAATCGACCTTTTCTAAACAACTCAAACGGCAATGCCGAAATATCGTTTGCAGTTGCTACAAGAAACACTCGGCTTTGAGATTCTTGGAGCCAGAACAGGAATTGTCCAAGGACACGTTTCCCTGTATCGTTTCCAGAGTCTGAAACAGAAAGCGCCTTTTCTATTTCATCTACCCAAACGACGCAAGGGGAAACATTATCGATAAATTGGAGGGCGTCTTTCATCTTTTTCTCGCTTTCGCCAACCCATTTATCATATACTGTGCCTATATCAAAACGGAAGAGGGGCAACTCCCATTCTTTGGCAACCATTTTTGCGGACAATGATTTGCCGCATCCTGGTACTCCGGCAAGAAGAATGCCTTTCGGTGTTGTGAGATCTCGCTGTTGCAAGTCTTCATCCGAAGCGAAGAATATGCTCTTTTTTGAATTGAGCCATTCTTTAAGTGCATCTAATCCGGATACCGTCAAATTGCGGTCAACTTTAACCATTTGGATGCTTGATACAGCAGAATAGAGCCTGCTCTTTTGGCTGGTCAGCTCATATAGATCTTCGCGGCCAAGTCTACTCTGACTAACAAGTGCAGTTGAGAGAATGTTCTCAATCTGTATCTCTGAAAACCCTCTCAAGAGAGTTGCTGCCATACGAATGTCTTCGTTGTTCCATTCAATAGTGTATTTCCCACGGTATTGACTAATAAAGGATTTGATCTGGCTTATTCTTTCCTCCGTATCTGGATAATCCAAAGAGGTTAACATACCAAACTGGGAGAGCCGTGACCATACAGGATCTGCGGTTATGAGAATGAGCGTACAGTTCGTTTCCTTTGCTAAATACAAAATGTTTAGAATCTCACGGCTATATACGTTATCTTCACCGATGCGCTTTACATCACCAAATGCGAAGGTAGAATTCCGATTCTTCTTAAATGATGAAGCTATATACTGCAGTGGATCGCTATCAACATCCTTTGAAACATTGCTATTGAGAGCGCAAACCTGTTTGGCATCAGTATAGTAACTAATATTGATGTTCAGCTCTCTTGCGATCTCCTTCAGTATCCTTTCAACTCTTTCTCGTTCAGAAGAGTCGACAATAATGAGCGGAGTTCTTGCCCGTATATAGTTAGTTATTTCCGCTTTGGTTGAACTATAATTGCCCATTCTGCCCACCTATGTCCTTAAAATAGTCTTATTCTTTTTACCAAAAAGAGGACATCCTCTAACTCAGAATTGGAGAACTCCAGGGATTGTTCATAAAGGAACTTTATTGTATCCTCCCAAAAGCTACTCATCTGTTCCTTAACCGAATCCTCCAAATCAGAGCGAAAATCCTTTGGAAGAAAAGATAGCTTTGTAAAAAACAGTGACTTCGCAACATCCTTTTTCAGACGCTTGAATAACAGCTCTGTTTGAGACAACTCGTTGAATGCGATATTCTCATTGAGATTTCGAATAAACCGCTTTACGCTCTTATCCAAAAAGGTATTTACTGTCTCTACGATCTGTTTTTGCAAAGCATTCTTCGTGAGGTCAGAGCCGACAAAGGAGCCCATGCATGCCGCATCAAAAACCTCAGTGTCGGCACCTGACCCGTTTTTCATCATGTCAAAGCACACCAGCCAATCTTGATATGTAGAAGGTGCTTTTATCGCAGTGTGCTCAACTGCAATGCTCATTTCAAGAAGCTATAGGGAGGCTCGAGGCTCCAACTCGGGAGTTTCTTGCTCATCTCCTTGAGACGTTCATCAGAAATTTCGACATTGCCTGCATTGGGGGCAGCAAAATTATCACGAATGCGCTGCTCCATCATCTGTTCGAACTCCATATCCTGGTTCTGATTGTTCTGCTCGTTACTCATGGTTATTACTCCTTTTTTTCTAAATTGATTGGATTAATTGATAGTTCTCTATTAAAGGAACTCTACTGTGCTCAGAAGTTCATCCTTCTTGGTGCGCTTTTCGTCAAAATAACGTCTAAACTCTGCAAGTTCTCCCATGCAAGCATTAAGGCTATCGACGGCTGCTTGTACACGCAATGGATATGCTTTGATCGCCTGTAAAACCCTAAAGACAAGGAACCCGGCGGCCAAAGCCGTTACAATCAGCGAGTACAATGTAACAAAAGCTAATCCAGCGGAGACGATGAAGAGGATAGCAGCGAGGATGTTGGGAGTGTTTACGAACATATTCTGGAACTTGTTATTCTCAAAATGGTTCTTTAAGCTCTCTACCTGCTCTGCCTGATCGTTGCCGTTGCTTACTCCATCCCAAGTGTCAATATGAAGGTTATACTGTGTCGGGAATGCTTCCTGGAGCTTGGCGTCAAAGTTATCAACTGCCTTCTTAAACCAAGCCTTCGTGTTCTGGAATCCGAACTTTCGCACTTGAACATCTGTCTGATCGCTATCGTCATAGATTGCCCATTTCAGCATCTGCTTGCCGATGTTGAACTGGTTGTTGGACAGATCCTCCATAGCTTGATACTGAGCTTCAGCTTGTTCGACAACGCCATTATTTTCAACGATGAAGCGGTAATACTCTTGCTGTTTTTTCAGTTCAAGTTCTTCAGCATCATAGTTGGAAATCAAATTCATAAGAATCGCATCAATTCGACTCTTATAGTTTTCGCTGTCCTGAGGCTCAGATTCAACATCCAGAGATTTTACAAACTCCAGAAGAATTTCAAATTTCGAGACGTCCTTGTAGGACTTCTCAACCTCAGAAGCATTGGTGCAGAATTGCAGTACAGACTGATATGTAAACTGCACCGGCGTGTTTAGGTTGGCAATGTATTTCTCATAAGCATCGAGAAGCTCATTAGAAATTTGCTCATTGTCGTTTATAATGGAAATCCACTCATCAATGAGCTGAATCACTTCCTGCTCGAGCTCTTTGTCCTTGCCGAAAATTCCATTCAAGAAGGACTGAAGCAGGATCGCTGTCTCTTGTTGGAGCATGGTCGGATCGAGTGTTTTGAAGTATTCATAGAACCACTTCTTGGCGGCGTCCATTCTTCCAAATCTCATGTTCATGAGGCAGAAGAACAGCGTCGTTTTAATTGCATCCTTTCGGCCGCTTTCTGCAAGAGCGTTTTTAGCAACATCGGGATAATTGTTCACCCAAGCAGTTATTGCGATGAGTGCGTAAGAGAGCCAGTATCTCGAACTGGTAATCCAGAGTTCTTCCGAAAGCTCCTGGATAGTGCTGTTTCTGACCAGGTTGATATCAAAGTCACGAACAACACCCATAACAGTGCGTCGAATTGCGATATGGTTGCTGAACTGCTCTTTGATGATCTGATCAATCCTCAAGATGTTCTCGTGAGCGATTTGCTTTTCCTCGCCATGAAGCATCTCGGTCTTGAATTTCTCGATGTTTTCGTAGATCCTGTTCGTTGTTGCTTGGATATTGGCTGTCGATGTATTGACATCATTGACCTTCACGTCAACACGTGATTTGAACGAATTAATAGTTTGGTCAAGACTATTTATCGCTTGTGATGCATTAGACATTAGTTTCTACCTCCCATTATTAGAATCTCTCGATTGCGCTCAGCATATCGACACTTTTTGCGTCTGCTTCTTTGTAGGCAGAGCGCCATTGCGAAAGTTCTTCAAGTGCTTGTTTAAGTAACAGCTTGCCTTTTCGTTTCTTCTCTTTAAGGATTTTCCCCATATCGACGATCCTGCGCCACAGAAGGAAACTACCCGCTAATCCAAGCAAGATACCGATTGTCAAGATAACCGGTGAGAAGAATGGAATCAGCAAAAGGAGGAGAAGCAGAGCTACCGCACACATTCCTGTGTAGATCAGAACGTGTTTATCCTTGAAGGTGTCCTTGACTTTGTTCTTGTCATAGTACTTATCAAGTGTCTTCTCGGCCTCACCGTAATCGTTCTCGTTACATTCCAATTCACACTCGTCAATATTGAAATGATATTTATCCTTTTCTTTAGCCTTATACCGTTCAGCAAACTGTTCGAATCCTTTTGCGATTGCTTCCTTCATAAAAGAGATGGAAAACCGTTTAACAGACACGTCCGTCTGGCTTGTATCATCTGCAAAAGCCCAGGAAAGAAGAAGATCGCCGAGGTTTTTCTTTTTCTTTCTTTCTTCGAACATTGCGTTGTAATTGGCCTGCGCGGTTGCGACGTCGCCCCGTGCGCTAATAATGGCTTCGTTGTATTTGATCTTCTGAACAACCTTTAGTTCTTCCTCGTCGTAGTCATTTACAAGCGAGTACAAAACATTTTCGATTCTTTGTGGAAGATCCTCGGTTTCGGTAACCTCCGCTTCGGCAAGCTCGTTGTAGTACCGAGCAATCTCAACATTCTTCTCTGCCGTAGACAGAAGATCCTTCATCTCGGGGTATTCGCTGCAAGTTCTTCCAAGAATAGTGTACTCGTGGTTCGTTTTATGAACATAGAGTTCGGCAAATTCAATCGCTTTCTGAGTAAATTTCTTGGCGAAGTCTACTGTAGTCACTTCCACTTGTGCAAGCATGCTCTGGAAGCATTTGGCTACCGTTGCCTGGAACTCTTCATCGGCGCCGAATGCTCCAAAAAGGTAAGCCTGTAAGAGATATTGCCACTCATCACCGAGGTTGTTCATGTCTGCTCGATCAAGATAATTTACATACCACTTCTTTGCTGCATCAATACGATTAAAGCGAAGATTGATCAATAAGTAGAACAGACACGAATTAAAGTAGCTGATAGATAGGCTTTTGCTCATTGCACGTTGAGCAGCTTCTTTTTCGTTGCTCGCCCAAAGCATTACTGCTGCAATGCAATATGCAAGCCAATACTCGGTGTTTTGCAGATAAGCCTTCTCGACTTTCTTCCGAGCGGATTCACTCGATACAATGTGTGAGTCGAGACCAACTACATAGCCAAGGGAAATTCTTCGCAATTCGTTGTAGTATGAGAACCTCGTGTAGTACTCGTCGTTGTATTGAGTTACGTTCTTTGAAGCAGTCGAAATACTTTTGAAAGAGAAATACTGGACAGTCAGCTCGTTCAAGGCTTGAAAGACTTCTTTCGTGCTGATGTCGGCTTGCCCAACGACATTGGAAAGATAGCCCATATCCTCATATACGGCTTTGTCAAGTTCACCGCAATTACTGATGAGAATACTGACATTCTGGATGGCATTATCAAGCTCAACTTCAAGTTCAGCATTCTCTCGATTAGTGCGGTTAATCTGATCAATAACATTATTGATCTGTCGCTGTAGTCGTTCAGCTTCTTCTAACTCTCTTTGGTATTCTTCATCCGTCATAGTTGAGAACCTCCTTCTTTTGTTCCGTTGACATTACTTTCTCGGAAAACCGGAAGCAATCTGCTGTTTCGCTTTTTCGGGCTGTTCTCTCAACGAAATCATAAAATTGAATACTCCGACTCCATCCAAGAACGGTGCGATTCTGTGAATATCGTCTGCGGTGTATCCTTCGACCTTTATTGGATTATCGGCGACGTACTCGTTTGTTTGAATCCATAAAATGAATTCATCGGCAATATCCTGGTGCTTTTCGAATTTCAGCAGCATCCTTTCCATTACGGCAGGAGTAAGCTTCTTTTCGGTTAAAAGATACTGTTTAATCGATTCCATTTATATCCGCCTCCCTTTCATATTTAATCTGTCCTTAAATTGCTGTGCAAAGGCTCTTGCTTCGGCCTCGACAAGTTGATCTTGATATCCCGCAAAGTCATCTTCGGGGCGTATATAATTGTCAAAACCATATTGGTATTGATAATCCTTTGCGCTCTGAGGATTGTTTGCTCGCTGGTGCTGATATGCATGCCACAATTCGTGGGCTACAGTATCTGCAGCTTCCTCATTGTTGTACAGCATATACTCATTAACTTCTAATGTGTTGCTGCCAGGCGAATACCCGCCATAATCTCCATCTACCGGGTTGTTGTAATAGACAATCGCAGGGGGATTATCAAAGCCAATCACATCCTTAACATAGTCGGCAAGATCCGTCATCGCAGCTTTCTGCTCATCAAGAGATAAACCTTCCCATGTGCTGCTGTCAAAGTTTTCAAGAGAACTATCAAGACGTTCCGTGTCAGTTGCGTAATCGATACCGTCAAAGTCATAGTCATCTAATCCTTCGAAAACCTCATCATAGTTTATTTCATTTGGAAGATCAGTGACAGTAGGCGTTTCCTCCGATATATCCTGCGGCATGTCTTGGCCGTTTGCTGCTAATCCTTCTGACACTTGGCGTTCTTGTAGCAGTTCTTCAAAATCGGGCTTTTGATAAGGATCAGAAAAATCGCCCCGAATATTTCGCTCTAATTCCTCTTGCATACGAGCCCGTTCTGCCATTACTATTGACTCCATTTCGGGGCCGTCTTCGAGTCCTTTATCTCTGAGATCATCCCGCATTGCTTCTATATTATCGTCAATAGCACGATTTCCAGACTCCCATTGTTCCGAAGCGTCCCTTGTAAGTACTGGACCGGTGCCGTTTCCTTCAGCAGCATCATCTACATCGATTTGAATGTCGCCAGACTCTATGCCATCTCTTAGATTTTGAAGAGCATCTTTATCAGAAGAATTCTCTATAAACTCTTCAACATCGCTCTGCGTTAGATGCACAGGTTCGCTTGAAGAACCGACGTCTTCTAATGATTCAATTGGATCAATCGGAGGATTGCTTGCACCACCGTCTATCGGATCAATGGGAGGTGAAGAACTTTCCTGTGCTTCCACAATTGCATCAAGTCCAGCTTGCTCATTTGCCATTATAGCTTCCAACTCTGGACTTCCTTCCGGAATGCCCGCAGCTATCAGCTCGTCATGTATGTCACTAATATCAGATGATTTATCGCCACTATAATCAATTGGCTCTCTGCCAAGTTCTTGTAGGTAGGCATTATTTAGTTCTTGCCATTCGGGATCTTTAGAGTATTCTGCGTAATCTTGCTGACCGTAATTGTGAGAGTTGTAATAATCGGCCAATTGGTCATACGCGGACACCTCTGCATCAAGAGGAGAGTTTGGCTCTGTATCAGATACCTCAACAAGAGCTTCCTCCACTTCTCCTTGCTCATCTTCTGAAACGTCTGTAACGTCAGCATTACTCTCAGTCTCAATTTCAGCCGGCATAGAATCCAAAGGCTCGGTTTCTTCCGATATTACTTCTTCGCCGATCTCGTTTTCAGCGTCCACTTCAACGGGAGTCACATCTTCTGTCCCGAAATCGTCAGACATTTCTTCGAGGGAATCTTCGGCGAGAGGTACTGTGTCATCCACGTCGCTTTCATCCATTAAAGTGGAGACATCTGAGACTTCCGGCGTTTCCTCTGTAGTATCAGAATCAAGGTCTTCCATAAGATCAGAAGTGGCATCCTGTGACAGTTCCTCTGTCGCAAGGAGTGATTCAACCTCGTTGCCGTTATCATTACTGTTTTCCGAAATGTCCATCTCTATCTCAGATAAATTCTCGGTAGTATCCGATACGGGTTCAACATCATTCATAAGTACTTCTATGTCGTTATCTGTGGGTTCATTAACTTCAGTCGTATCCATTACATCCTCATCTAATGATTCAATTGCCGCCTCGTCCATTAAGTCAGCTATATCAGAGCCAGCATCCATTTCATAATCATCTATATCGCTTGAGATATCTGATGGATCAAGGCCAGAAGAATCAAGCGCATCAGATGGGACGTCTTCTGTTGAATATGTATCCGCAGCATCATCCATCAAGCTATTTATATCCGTTGCTTCTGCCGTTGGAAGATCTGTCTCAAAGCTGCTATCGATTGGTTCGACATCAAAGCTTTCAATTGGCTCTGTGGGGATATCATCCATCATGCCGCCAACATCAACAGGATCGGAAAAGCCGCTTGTATCAGTGGTATCTGTACTTATATCGTCGAACGACGAAGTGTCAACAGAGTCTTCAAAGTCTTCACCCATTACCGGAACCTCCTTTTCTCAGATTTTAAGCAGCTCCTACTGCTCGGTTCTTCTCAAAAACCGCGGATGATTTAGGATTGTGCTGTATTCGGGCTTTGTGATTCCGAAACTTTTAATCAGCATAGACTTCCTCAAGAACTTTATCTTTACGCAGTTAATGAGCCTGTTGCTTGCTTGTATTGAAGGATTCTCCTTTAACAAGTCGATTATATTCTTATCCATCTTCACCAAAAACTTCACAAACGCTGCCTTATCAGCCAATTCGTATAAGCAGTCGTTCACTAATCGTGCTGCGAGGAAATCTGCATTGGCACGGAGCCTAAAGTCACAGCTATCCTTGCAATAACAACTGTATTTACATTCAATGTGGGGGATAAGCAATTCTTTATGTGTATCCCAATACGTTGAAAGAGCGGCAATTTCCTGGTCTGGAATGACAGGTCTTATAGTAGCCTTGTCATGCACGTTATAGGTTTTAATGTGGAGAGGGCTATATACTCTGCCATAATGGAGCAGGGCCTCTCCGACGCCAAGTCGACCAAGCAAATCGTAGTCCGCATCATTCATATTGGTCGCCGTACTGATTGCATCCTTATTCTCTTTTTCAACGAGCTTGAAAATCACCTTTACGTTCGTGTTCGCTACTACGCTGCGGCCAACTTTAGTGGGTGATTGGTCTGCGATTATAATGCTGGTACCGTAAGATCGTATTTCAGCAATCATATCTTCGAGGGCTTCTACTGTAGACCCCTGTGAATCTGCGCCGTCATCCGATCTTGAACTGCCGCCAGCAAGCAGAACATGTGCCTCATCAATAAGCAAGACATTCTTCAGCTTTCCGTCACCGGATACATTGTTCTTGGTATATACACAAATCATGATAAGGAGCAGTGCCATTATCAGAGATTTCTGCTCTTTGTTATTGATTGCGTTGAGTTCAATTACGGTCGGTTTGCTTAACAAATCTTCAAGGGGGATGGTGTTGATGGTGTCATAGATGTTGCTGTTTTGCTCGATCAAGCTGACAAGGCGGACGACGCCAGCACTTTCCATGTTGGCCTTGACGTCGCCTTTATAGTCCATGTGTTGGATCTTCTTCTTAAATACCTTAATAAATTCATATAGACCAAATCGCTGCACAGTTGGATCATCTTTCGTACTATCCGTTTTCCAACCGTACTCGTTATAGCAATCGTTGATTGCGGACAAGAAAATATCGGGCAGGGGATCTGGCATTGAGAAGGCCGCCTTAAATGCTGACATAAGGCTTGGGACATAGCTTTCCACAGTCACGCCTGTTGGGGGAAGGAATGGATTAATGATATAAGGCGATACTGTGTTCTTTCCGGGGGTAAAGATCTGCAAATCCTTAATATCGTCAATCAACGAGCGATATTCACTCTTTGTAGGCTCGATTGCCAAAAACGGTATACCAAAATCATTCCAAAACTGCAGAAGGAGTCCAAGGGAGAAGTTCGTTTTACCTGATCCTGGCATGCCAACGATAAGCCCGTGCTTGGTAAAATCATTAAGTGCAATACCCGCATGAGCATTGTCGTTCTTCCCGCTTTTGCTGGTGTTTTGTATTACACCGACCTTAAAGTTGCCGTCCGAGATAATGCTCTGATGGAGTTTTTCTCTGTTCGCAAGAATCTTATTGCTATCCAATCCGATGATTTTCCCGTCATCAATTGGAAACTTGAAGACGCCTCGGAGTTCTCGTGTGGTCATCAAATGTTTGAGCCGTTGAAGATGTTTCGGCGCATTCTTGCTTCCCCAAAAGCTCATCTCCCGAGCTCGATTGAGAAGAACATCATTTGTTATCCAAGGGCTTGCGAACAGATTGCTTGCCGGTGTTAGGCCAAACTCCGAGACGTCAACAATGTCTAATGCGCTTCCAGTGGCTTTTCCTTCGGTTTCTACGGCGTCCATAAGTTTATTGGCAAGATCAATTGCGCTGCTGTACTCCGAATACACAACGAAGTTATATAGAAACATAAGCTCGTTGTTAGCTTGAGAATAATAGTCGTATGCGTCTACGATCATCTGCGTATTCGCATCTACTCGAATTCCTTGTCTGTACCGAATCTCGCTCACATAATGAGCCAAAAAGTTTTTACTTTCTTCAATGCCGTATAATTCCTGGATGTTGTACTTCGTGGGAATAATCTGCATTGAAATAACGCTTCCGGGATATTGTGTTAAGGCATTTGTGAGTGTTGCAATATTTGTGTTTTCGGACGGCTCGATGACGTCGTTATAGTACATTAGGCCATTCGCTGAAAGCGCGTTTCCAATTACCTTCTCTTTCTTTGAAATAGAAAGCACCTTGGAACAATTAGTCTCTGATAGCGCCTTTTCAAAAGCGGAGTATTCGATCTCAGTATCGAGCACAGATACTGAGAAGTTTTTGTCCTCGAGATCATTCTTAATGCTCGACATCATATCGACAATGAAAGATTCGTTGCTGAACTTAACGTCGCCGATCTTCCTGACGATTATGTATAACCTAACCTGCGCCTTATAAGTTTGGTTGTCTACGCCAATACTCTGAAACAAGAACTCAAATGCAGTATTATCCGCATCTGACTTTCGATGCATTGCTTGGAGAATCTGTGTAAATAAGACTTGATTCGAATAATTGGCACGGTCAAGGTCTTTGGCGAAAAGCTCATAGAAGGGGACGGAGGTCACTTCAGCAACCGCCATGCTGACAAACATTCCATTTGCCAATTCAAGTGTCTTTACCATCTGTAGCCACCGTCCTTTCCATTAGAAAAGCATTGAATATACTTTAAATCTCTCGCAGATTGAATTTGTCGCTTCGCTCAGATTTGCTTTGTTTGCTACTACGTATTTCTTCATTTTCATGCTCGAACCCGAAACGCTCATTTCCGCATTGATCTTCATTTTCTTTGAAGAAATGAAATAGTCAGCGATTGCCAGCGCAGTTGTTTGAGAATCGTTTGTGACAAGTGTATATGCTTGTACTAAATTACATGTGATATTGTTCCCAAGGTGAGAGACTTGGCATCTGGAGTTGAGGACATCACCCATTGCCCGGTCGACAATTGTTTTTACATTATCAGCTTTTACTGCGTCCCTATCCTTAAACCGGAGAAGATAATTCTCTACTGCTCGGCTTGTAAACGAACTGCCAGGAGTAAATATCATCGAGAAGAGTTCCGAACTGAACTGATCAGCCGGAGTTCTTTCGAGATATGCGTTTGCTGCATCAGCCCTGAGCTGGGAGCCGTTTGAAATCATCTTTTTGATGAACTGCATTTTTACTGAGAGTTCATCCGTTGATGAGCAGATATACTCAACAAAGTAGCTGGGATCGATTTTTAAGCCCTTCTGCGACAAGACCTCAATAATGGATGCCTTGATATCTTTCGAATCTACGTTGCTGTTCATATACTTTGATAAAAGGTCATTGAAGAAGCTGATATTCAATCCTTTTTCAAACATTGCTCTCACGATAGAGGGCTTGTTACTCCCGTCTATAGAGCACTTAAGAACATAGCTTTCAACGGTAGAGGTCGGGATATTAGATGCCCTGTCAAGAAGACATTCGAGAACGACTTTCCTATCCTCCGCTTTGTCCAAGTTAAAGCACAGATAGTTTGTTAGTACCGACTCAAAAGACTTGTTATCCACCTTGAACTCAAAAGACTTTTTAAGCAATGAAACTTTATCGCTCGCACTTATCTTACTGTTTGAAAGCATCGAGATAATGAGCTTTGCCGGGACTAAAACATACTGCCCACTATTCTTCAAGCAATCCATTGCGTTACAAGCAGTCTGGATGTTTCCGCACTCATACGCAAAGGCAAGAATCTTGATTACGTCTTCATCGCTAATCTTGTTTTTGCAGAAAGCGGATAATGTGTTCTTTACAATCTCAGGATCTGCCTGCCTTATTATCTGATCCATCAACAGATCAGAGTTAATTGACAGCCCCTGATTTAATGCAGCAATACTTGCTTTGCTTTTGGTCTTAACACTGTCCTTTGTATCTGCTAAATAGTTCTCGATTAGTTTTCTGTCCTCGTACTTTATTCCTCCCGTAGCGAGAAGAGCTGCAATACGGTCACCTTTGGCATCTCCGTCTGGATAGCGCGCAAGAACCTCAGACAGGGCTGCTTTGGGATCAATATTGTCTGAGTTGGCGATAACCTGATCGGCGAGGTCTGTTTTTCCGCTTTTAATAGCATAGCTCAGTAGATTGTTGTTTGCCGGTTTCGAATACACATCCTTCGCATCGAGCATCTGAGACACAAAATCGCGTCGAGTCACATCGTTCAGAGAATCATATACTAAGATTAGTGTTGCAAAGATGTCTGACTCTTCGAGGAATTCATACAGAGCCTCCTCGTCATCCGACACGCCTGAACCGGTGGATTTGAGCTGCTCATACGTTTTCTTTAATTGGGTAAAAATTGACTTGGCGTCTCTTGGATCACATGCGCCGGGTGTTATTACCCGAATCATGTCATAAGCCAACTTCGCAATAATTGTTCCGACATACCGCGAGTCTATTTTTTCACACTCAATAAGGTTTTTGGATGCGCTGTCAAGGCGACGATAGGCAGTGTCCAATAATGACTGTCTGACTACATTCTTGATTGTAAACAGACCGTCATATTGCTCCTGCCTTTCAATTTCCGCACCGCAATAGAGGCATTTCCATATTTTCTTTTCTTTTATGTACTGTAGCTTTCCTGCACACTGCGTGCATTTCCGAGCTACGAAGCTTACAGCCATTTACAGCACCTCACTACGACTATTTCGAAATGGCAAGTTTCTTGTTTCGCTCGATATACATTCTTTCAAGCTCGCCACACGCTTGCTTTGCATCAGCAATTTGACCATCGTCGATGTTGATACGAAGCTCTGATACCTTCCGCATTATGCGCTGTTCGACGCTTGCCACAGAGTCGTTGGTCATTGGATCTGAATACTTGACAGTTTCAGATAGCTTTCTAAGCGCCTCTTTCAATTCTGGATCAGAGCAGGAATCTCTCATTAATTCGATGTCCACAAGAACAGACTTGAGGTTGGTAACATTCTCTTTGATGTTTTCCCCAATCTGCTGTACGGTGTCCCGCGCCATCAGCGAAATGATGGCTATGATCAAAAAAGTGGCGAGGACGAGTAGTTGAATGACAAGCGCAAGAGTAAAACTCGCTTGCTGGAAAATCATGAACAATGCGCCAATGACAAGAGCCGCACATAAATAATAAATTGAGAATGACGCCAAAGGGATACCGAAGAATGCGGTTTCAACATCGGCAGTTTTAAATGATAAAAACATGCTTATAATCTGAACGACAAAAGCAAGCGTCATAAAAGCATAGCTCAGCCAAAACACATTCGTCCGAGTTTTGAAGATGGTAAACACAAGGAGGTTGAATACTCCGAGCAAGATTACATAAATTAGGGCTATTCCAACAGTGTTTTTTGTCTTGGTGTTTGAGTTTTTCATTTTCATTCACTCCTTACAGTCTTTCACCGCATTCGAGGCAGAATTTTGCGCCTTCCGGCAATGCTGCTCCACATTTAGGACAGGTGTTTGCTGAAAATTTATATCCACACTCAAAGCAGAACTTGCCCTTCGGAACGGTCTTGCCGCAATTCGGGCAGACTACCATGTTGTTATCATGCTGAATTCGTTCTCCACAGCTCAAACAGAATTTAGAATTCGGAGGCAAATCGGCACCGCATTTCGGACATTTCTCCCCGTCAGTTGCAGGATCTGTGGATTTATCTTTGGGCTTAAAGAACTCGTTTACATCGATTTTACCAGGACCCTGACCAGGGCGTGGATGAGTCCCGGCAGCATCTTTTGGAGACTTTTCTTTGGGAATCTTTTCGGGATCAAGTGCGTTTCTTGCAATGTCTACGATTGAGCCGCCCATAGCACCGCCCATCATAAAACCGCCGACGGCACCGCCGACATTTCCCATGGTACCTTCATTGCCTGCAAACTTTTCGGCGATCATCATTTGCCGTTCTTCTTGCCATGTGTAGCCCTCAATCATTCGGCTGGTTCTGCGCTCTTTTGCTTCACTGACCTTTTTGTAGTCTGCCTCGGGAACCTCGATGGTTTCCATGTTGAAATACTGAATTTTGATTCCGTATTCTTCAAAGATTACATCGAGTCTTTCTTTGATAACGCCGCTAAGTTCAAACAGATGTGCATTCATCATGAAGTAACTTAGCATACCGTTGATCATAATTTTTGAGATGCAGTCTTTCACATGGGAAGAAATAATGCCTCTAAATTTTGAGATCAACTCGTCATTGCTGAAGTTATCCCTAAAGCCGACCATCTTCAAAACGAACTTGCGAGAGTTATCAACTGAAATGGACATACTACCGTTTGCCATCACATGCATAAAGATGTCGTACAGGGGATCTTCCAAAGCAATAGGGCCTTGCGTACCCCATAGCAGATCCATCTGGTGTACTTTGTTGATAAAGAAAACCTTGCACGGGAACGGGGAGTTGCCGCCTGTAGGAATTTCGATCAGTTTTCTCGCAATTGGAATGTTCGGAACGGACAGTGTTCTTCGCCCAGCAGTAAACAAATCCGCTGCGTTCCCGTTTACAACGAGGAGGGCTTCATGTGTCTCGTCGACAATTAATTGCGAAGTCGCATTGAAATCCTCCACTGGGAATTTCCATACGAGTGCGTCCTGGGGACCTTCAAATTTAATTACTTCTGCTATTGCCATGATCAATTCTCCTATTCATACTTTTTGTCGTAATTTTAGCCCGCTAATATGCGTTCAAATTTTATCTGTACTGCTCTAAGCTGTGGTGATACAAAAGAGGCTTCACCGAAAACCATATAATTTGAAATGGCTGTAATCATCATATAAACAAATGGCGTGATCTCTTTTGTGTCGGTATTCAATGCTTTTGCAAACCTGTTGGCATATTGCGTGTACCTTTTTCCAACTCGCTCCAAAACCGGCTTCATACCGTCTGCATACCGCTTATCTGTGCAAACAGACACAAAAAACTTCATTGTTGGTGCCATTGCCAACGCATTGATTTGAAGATGTTCCATCATCTGTTTCGGTTGGGGAAGCTCTTTCAGAGCGGGAACAAACAAACTGTTTTCGACACTAATAACAGCTTCTTCCGCGCAGGCGATTATTAGCTCATCCTTCGAGTTAAAATAGTAGTACATGCCTCCGCTTTTCAATTTCATCGCTTTGCTAAGGTCGCGTGTTGTTGTTTGGGTTAACCCTCTCTCAACAAGAAGCTCGAGGCAATTGTTAATAATCTCTTTTTTACGATCAACAGCTTCCATTGTTCACCCGCCTTTCGTGAGTTCAAAGCACCTTTCTCTGCATTTCACCGAGCGCCCGCTTGGTTTTTTCCCAAAAAAATAAACTGCGCTCTTTCGCAGAGTTCACAACTCTACGAAGAAAATTATACACCATACATCGTCAGAATACAAGGGGTTTCGACAAAAAAGTTGGATTGAAATGGAAAATGACTATGCAAATTGACTTGAGCAAGAGGAAAAAGCGCAATTCTATATTCAATAATAAATCCTTCAGCCGTCAAAACCGCCGTCATTATTGGTCGGTAAAATAGAACTGTACCAATATTTGAAGGAGGTCTTGTTGTGTCAAAAAAAGGCGAAAACATCTACAAGCGAAAGGACAACCGATGGGAAGCGCGATATATCAAAGGGTACTCATTTGACGGAAAAATCATCTATGGGTACTGCTATGGAAAAACCTATCGAGAGGCAAAAGAAAAAGTAAATGAGGTTAAGGCGGCTCTGATCAGTGGGCAGACAATTCAAAGGAATAGTCGTCTGCATTTATCATCCATCTGTGATCAATGGCTTCAGCTTAATCGAACCAAGGTAAAAGAATCTTCATATGTGAAGTATAGCGCCATTGTTGATAAGCATATCAAACCAGCTATCGGTGGATATCTTATCCAAGCGATAGACTCTTTGACGATTGAACAATTCGGTCATGATTTGCTGACCGAGAAAGCACTGGCTCCAAAAACTGTGCGAGATATCCTCTCTCTGCTTAAAACGGTTTTGCGGTATGCGCATAAGACAGTTTCTGGAATTGACTTGGTTGAAGTCACTTATCCTAAATTGCCGAAGCAAGAAGTGCGCATTTTAAGTCGCGAGGAGCAGGATATCTTTGTTCAATACCTTCTCAACGATCCCGATCCATGTAAGTTTGGAGTTCTCTTTTCGCTGTTAACCGGTTTGCGAATCGGAGAGATTTGTGCCTTGAAATGGCGAAACATTTCTTTACCTGACGGAACTGTTTCTGTTTCTTCAACAATGCAGCGATTAAAAAACTCTGATGGAGGCAGTTCATCCAAAACCAGTATTAGAATTAGCACACCTAAAAGCGATAGCTCTTTGAGGATCATTCCTCTAAGTGATTATCTCATTGATATTTGTAATCAATGGACTTGGATGGCTCCGGAAGCTTATGTGCTGACGGGCGAATCAGATAGATTTGTTGAACCTCGAACACTACAGTACCGGCTGGCGAAGTATACCAAGGAATGTAATATTGAAGGTGTTCATTATCATGTTCTTCGCCATACGTTCGCTACCCGATGTGTAGAGGTTGACTTTGAAATCAAGTCTTTAAGTGAAGTGTTAGGACATTCAAGTCCACGGATTACGTTGGAGAGATATGTTCACTCATCAATGGAGTTGAAAAGGGACAACATGAAGAAACTATCCGCAATCGGTTACTGATTCAAATTAAAGCCGTCAAATCAGCCGTCGAGAAAAGCATAAACACCTTTATATCCAGCGATGCTGCGTTCTTTTTGGCAGAGTTGTGAACTCTGCGAAAAAATCCATCTATAAGATCGCAATTCGAAAGAGTTGCGGTCTTATTTGTTATTCTGCAATATTAACGACCTGCAATCCTTTTTCTCTGGCGTACTGGACTGTGTAAGCAGTCCCGCCCTCTTGTTTTGCCAAGTAGCAGACGCAAAGACTGCTACCATCAACTAAATGGCGGTTCCTTTTTTGCATACAGCCGTTGTAGTATCGGTCTGCTGTGTAGACTATCTTATCAGCATGTGATTTTATCCGTTCATATTCTGTAACGTCGCTGGCGCTCCACCTGGCCGCTTGATCCTTGCACGGCAGAACAAGAATCAGCTTTATACAGGGATACCGTTGTTTAAGGTTTAGTACTGTCTGTGCTGCAAGAGTGTCAAAACCTAAAGCGCCTCCGGCGCCAAAGTATTGGTATCCTCGTTCAATATAAAAAATCAGAGTATCACGCAGCTTTTCTGAGATAGCTGGAAGATACTCTGCTTGTATTTGTCTGTGTCCTGTAAAGCAGCAGGTCTTCTCTCTCATCTAACCACCAATAACGAATTTAGCGAATAACTAATGCTATTATCGTTAGTATAGCACATGAGATCGAAAAAAGAAAGTCTTTAGCGAAAAAAAGTTGAGAAAGGAAAAGAGCCCGTGCTTACAGGCTCTTTGTGTGTCATTTCTTCGATTGACTAATAAGGGCATCCAACACAGCGAATACTTTTTCTTGCTCGTCGGGTGGAAGTGCTTCGATTCGATCAGCTAACCGGGAACTTTTAACCTTGTACCCGTGATCAATTACATCTATGAACACCTCATCTGCAGAGCATTCAAGGGCATTGATGATTGCGGCAAGCTTTCCTAATCTGACGGAACTCTTTCCTCGCTCGACGTCAGAGAGATAATTTGTTGAGAGTCCAACCATCTCTGAAAACTGCTGCTGAGTATAGCCCTTTGCCTGTCGTATTTTCTGGATACGCTTACCAATCTTTTGTTCAATGCTGTTATCCTTAAGCACACACCCACCTCCTTTTCACGCTAATATCGTAAGCGGCAATGCCGTTAGTATTAGTATATTGTGGGTGCAGGCATTAATACACAAGGCAACAGCGAATTACTAACGATACTATCGTGGTTTTCTTGAATTATTCAACAAAAACATATTCTCTGCCACTCTCATCCGGGATTCCGAATTTAGGATGTTTGATATTTATGTAAGTGCCACCCATCCGGGTGGCGCTTGCTGTTAATAGGCAGGAATCCCGTACCCCAGGATTTCATAGTAGCCTACAGCATAATGGTTTTCACGGCAGCTATCGCCAGAGTTGCCCTCAACGGTATAGACAACGCCATCCTCAACCCGCTCAACGATGCCAGTATGATCGGATTCGCCGTCCTGCGGGCCGGAGCTCCCCTTGTTATCCCAATCAAAGAAAATGATCATGCCGGGAGCAGGTTCGATATCGTTATCGGCCCACTGGCCACGATCCTTGAACCAGTTGACACCGCTGACACAGCCTGCATATTTGGGAATAACACCAGTCTCGATATACCCGCACTGATCGGCGCACCACGATACAAAGCAGGCACACCACTCAACGCGAGATCCGAAACCGTACCAGCTCCAGTAGGGTTCACCGCCTACATTACCAAGCTGAGACAGCGCAACCGCAACAATCTGATCGTCTGCTCCGTAGATGCCGTAGAGAACAGATGCCCACATACTGCTGTCCTGTGCGAGCAGCTCGGCAACCTGGACTTTTTGATCCTCAGTGAAGCCGTACTGAGACATCATTTCTTCTACGGTTTTATGACTTACAGTGATATACAGATATACCGTTGTTTCTTCGACTTCCTCTTCTACGATGTTGCCTTCTCCATCATCTGTTTCAACTATGACCGTTTCTGTCTTTTCTTCGGTTTCATAGGAAATCTCATTCATTTCCCAGAAGATATCTTTCAGAAGCTGTTTCTTTTCGTCGGTCATAGACGCCACCTCCTGCGGATTATCCGGGTCATTAGTGGTCTTCACCGCATAAATGGAGAGAACCTCCGGCCATACGGCGCGGGAGCCTGACATTTCAAGCTCGTCGTAGGTGTTAGAGTTCTTGATCTCATCAAGCTTGTTCTGATAGTCCAAGTTGATCTCCTGTACGACCTGCTGCATGGTCTGCGTAGAGCCGGTATCCTCAGAAGAGAAGAAAATTCCGAAACAGGATGCCACGATAAGGCCGATCAAGCAAATGACGATAATCACAACGACTGCCACCCAGCCACCGGCAGCAATCGCGGCAATCAGTTCCTTGATCGCTGCAGCAATCGCCTTGATCGCAGCGGCGATTGCCTTCGCTGCCGCCACCGCAGCTTTGTATGCCGCAATCGCAGCCTGCCTTGCCATTTCAGCAGCCTTCTGTGCGGCCTTAGCGGTGGCCTGAGCCGCTTTTTGAGTTGCTTTGGCCGTTTTTTCAGCCGTTTTAATGGCCGCTTTGGAAGTCTTCTCCGCAGTCTTAATTGCCTTCTCTGAGGACTTAACCGTGCCCTTCTCACCGGTCTTCACAGTCTTCTTTCCGGCAGAACGGGCGGACTGCTTAATCGTGTGTTCCGTCCGCTCCGCAGTCCTGATGGTCTGGTTTCGCTTTCCGCGTACAGCTTGCCGTTTAGATGCAGGCTCACTCTGCGTCCGCAAAGGACTCTGCGGCTCTGAGGCTCGTGTGGCAGATTGATGTGAATGAGATTCCTGAGAAGAAGTTCTCTCGGATCGGGCCTGTTCCTCCCTGCGGAAGCGCTCTTCGTAGCGGTTGACCCGTTCCTCATTCTTTTCGATCCGCTTTTCCTCACGATGTTTCCGATATGCCTCTTTTCCTTTGTTGACAGCCTTTTTCGTCTCGGCTGACACATCATGACCTACACGATCCGCAACATCTTCCGCAGCATAGCGGATCTTATCCTCCGCATATTCAGACGGCGTTACCTGGCCATCGTCCATCAGATTTTCAAACTGATCCTTTGACCTGACCAGCGCCGTCTTCATAC
>SAMEA3663296__coassemble_84_pt1 | contig 59162 bp, 65 predicted proteins | sample SAMEA3663296__metabat2_low_PE_021 | metagenome-assembled genome bin SAMEA3663296 (sample SAMEA3663296) | pig gut metagenome | biome: pig gut; feature: pig-associated habitat; material: faeces | place: China | collected 2013
GCTGCGCGCCTTCGGATACCCCGAGCGGACGCTCGGAGAAGTGAGAGCCTTTGTGGGCAACGGCGCGTATATGCTTATCAGGCGCGCTCTGCCGGAGGGCAGCAGCGAGGAGCGGGTGCAGCAGGCACTTGCGCTCTACAAGCCGTACTATGCCGAGCACTGTCAGGTCAGGACGAAGCCGTACGACGGCATTTTGGAGCTGTTTTCCACGCTCGGCGCGCACGGTATCCGTGTTGCGATCGTGTCGAACAAGCCGGACGGCGCGGTGAAGACGCTCAGCGAGCGGCATTTCGGAGCGCTGCCGACGCTTGCTGTCGGCGAGCGAGAGGGCAGGCGCTGCAAGCCGTATCCCGACATGGTGCTTGCCGCGCTGGAGGAGATGGGCGCGGCGGCGAGCCGTGCGGTCTATGTCGGCGACAGCGAGGTGGACGTGCAGACGGCGAAAAACGCGGGTCTGCCGTGTATCTCCGTGAGCTGGGGATTCCGCTCAAGGCGGCAGCTTGAAGCCGCCGGCGCGGCGGTGATTGCGGACTCCGTGAAGGAACTGAAGAAGCTGCTGATCGAGTGAGCGATAAGAAACAAAAACGATAAAACGCGATAAAAAAGAGTTCCGGCAAATTGGGCGTCCATAAAGCGAAACAGCATCCGTATGATCGTAACCATACGGATGCTGATTTTTTTGTGTCCGGTTTTTTAAGCCGATTGGCGGCGGGCGGATTGTCAAAACCGCTTGCAGACAGCAGACCCACAGGGGAATGAAGCGCTTTATGTGCGATGGGTAAATCTCCGGGTGGAAGGCAGTTTCCTCCACAAAATCACCGCATACGCAAGTGCTGTTATGACCATGACGATTGCAGCGGCATAGACCACCTGACAGAGGTTGGCAGCCAATTCCATTCCGCGTCCATTAAACAGATCCACAATGTGTCCAACCCCGAACAGGATGCCGGTCACGATAATGGCAACGTTCACATGATCCCTGCACATGGCATGAAACAATCGTCATATCTGTTTTACGGGTACCGTGCGCTTTTGACGGAACTTCTTTTTGCCGGCTATGGGCGTTTATTTCTCTTTGGGGCGGTAAAAGGCGCGACCGATGAGCAGCACGACGGCGAGGAAGATCAGGTAGCCGATGACCTGCTGATAACCCTTGCCGACCCAGCAGCAGTAGCACATGAACACGCAGCACGCGGTCGCAAGAATGGGAATGACGAAGCGCTTGAAGAAGCCGCCCTCCTTGTCCTTGACGATCAGTGCGATGAACATGGGGATATACATGGCGTAAAGGTTGATGATGGAGATCTCGTCCGGCTCCCATGCAAGCCACATGCAGTTGTGAAGCCCGCCCATGAAGTCGGGACCGTACATCCACATGATCGCCGTCCACGCGTACCAGAAGCCGCCCATGATCATGCCGAAAATGGAGGACTTGATGACGAAGTTATTCTGGTCATCCACCTTGCCGAAGAAACCGGGGTTGGGACCGAGACCGCGCGCGGACAGAGAATACAGACCGCGGCAGGAGCCCATGATCAGACCGTTCATCACGCCGAGGCAGCCCACGGCAATGAACGCATACACGATGGTGCCGATGACGCCGCCGAAAATCTTGGAAAAGGCGATGCGCGGCAGAGATTCGCCGAGCGGCCAGGTGCCGATGATGGTGGGAACGTCGCCCACGCAGCTCATGGCAAAGATGTATACGCAGTAAAGAACGGTGCAGAACAAAGCGCCCACGATCAGAGCGAGCGGAAGGTCGCGCTTGGGATTTTTCAGCTCGGAGTTGATGGAGGTGGCGATGATCCAGCCCTCATACGCAAACGCAAAGGAGGCAACGCCGGAAAATACGGCCTGGAAGGAGGTGGTGCCTTCCACGGCGGCGGCATAGTCGGCGGTGTTGACGTAGTCGAGCACGTTAGCGGTGGCACCGGTGGAGAGACCGACGATCGTGCCGACGACTGCCATGAGGATCAGCGGCACGAGCTTAATGACGGTCATGGAGACCTGCAGCTTGCCGGCGAGCTTCGGGGAAAGCATATTGATGCCGTAGCCGATCATCAGGAAGCCCGCGCCGAGACCGAGCGACTGGGACGAGACGGTGCCGGTGACAAAGAAGTCCAGCGCCGGAATGCCGCAAAGCTCGCAGAAAAAGACGGCGGAAAAGAATGCAAGCATCGCCGCAAGACACGGATAGTAGATTGTGGTCATAAACCAGCCGACATAATAGGCATACTTGGGTCCGAGCGCAATTTCGGCATAGTCAACGATACCGTTGATCTTCTGGTATTTGGAGCCGAGTTCGGCAAAGGCAAGAGAGCAGATGATGCAGATCAGACCGACGATACCGACGACCAGGACGCCCTGCGCCATGTTGCCCTTTGTCAGCGCCAGGACCTTACCGCCCTTGATAAAGACGCCGGAACCGATCACGATGCCGATGACCATGGAGATGGCGGTCGGCAGACCGTAGCGTTGTTCCATTTTGCTTTCCAATGGTTTCACTCCTTGTTGACGGAACAGAGTTTTCCGTCTGTTCAAAATTTGTTCCCGGACTGAAAAAGTACCGGGAACTTGACAAGGAGTTTACCATATTCCGTCAAAAAGTTCAATACACTAAAGCGCAAAATATGAAAAAACTATGAATTTGTCAAAAAGCAACAAAAATCATAGCACCGTTTAGGAAAATTAAACGATAAAAAAAGGAGTCCGGGCGGAAAAACTTTTCCGCGGAGCGTTGCACCGGTCTGTGCAACAAAACGGCGGGTGCGCGGGAGAGGTGAAACAGATGGTTTGGAGCGTGAAAAAATGGCAGAAAAGGAACTCGGGCGCGGCGATGTGATCCGTCAGCTTTGGAAGATCGCATGCAGCAGACCGAGCGCCGCCGTTGCGCTTGCGTATCTCGAGCAGCCCTCGCGCGAGACGATCCAGAGGCTTGACCTCGGCGCGGTGTCGGAGTTCCGGAGAAACAGCGCAGGCAGCGTGGAGATCAAATTCGTTGACCGCGTGAAGGCGCTGCAGGCGCTCTATGAGCTGCTCGGCGGCGGCATGGATTCGGAGGAAGCCGACGCATTCTTCCGCGCACTCGAGGAAGCCGGGGCGGGGGGAGAACCTTGACGAAGCTGACGCGCTTTTCCCCCAAGCAGAGGCTTGCGATGACGTGGTGGTGTCAAAGCCGGTATGCGGGCTGCGACGCCGTCATCTGCGACGGTGCGGTGAGAAGCGGAAAGACGCTCTCACTGGGCATCGGGTTTTTCCTGTGGGCGGCGGCGCGCTTTCGCGGCGAGCAGTTTGCGCTGTGCGGCAAGACGATCACCTCACTGCGGCGCAACGTGCTGCGCGAGATCGTACCGCGGCTTCAAAAGCTGGGTTTTTCCTGCGAGGAGAAGCGGAGCGAAAATCTGCTGCTCGTGCGGCGCGGCGCGCGCGAAAACCGGTTTTATCTTTACGGCGGACGCGACGAGGGAAGCGCCGCGCTCATTCAGGGTGTGACGCTCGCCGGCGCGCTGTTCGACGAGGCGGCGCTGATGCCGCGCTCGTTTGTGGAGCAGGCGTGCGCACGCTGCTCGGTCGCGGGCAGCAAGCTGTGGTTCAACTGCAACCCCGAGGGCCCGCAGCACTGGTTTTACCGCGAGTGGATCCAAAAGGCACAGGAGCGACGCGCGTTGTACCTGCACTTTACGATGGAGGATAACCCCGCGCTCTCAGAACGCATCAGGGCGCGCTATGAACGTGCGTACAGCGGCACGTTCTACCGAAGATTCGTGCTGGGCGAGTGGACGGCGGCGCAGGGTCTGATTTACGACTTTTTCGAGCCCGCGCGCGACTGCCGCGCCGTGCCGGACAAGCCGTGGGAGCGGGTGCGGGTGTCCGTGGATTACGGAACGGTCAATCCCACGAGCTTCGGGCTGTGGGCGCTCAGGGACGGCGTGTGGTACCGCGCGAGGGAGTACTACTTCGACTCGCGCAAGGAGGGACGGCAGAAGACGGACGCGGAGTATCTGCGCGACCTTTCGGCGTTTACGCAGGGCGAGACGGTGGAGAAGGTCATCATCGACCCGTCGGCGGCAAGCTTTATCGAGGAGGCGAAGCGCGCGGGCTTCCCGGTCGCGCGGGCGAACAACAACGTCAGCGACGGGCTCCGCGTGACGGCGAGCCTTCTCAAGGAGGGGAAGATCGCGATCTGCAGCGGCTGTGAAAACACGCTGCGCGAGATGGCGCTCTACTGCTGGGAAAACGGCGGCAGCGGGCGCGACGTGCCGAGGAAGGAAAACGATCACGCAATGGACGATATGCGCTATTTCGCCATGTCGCTCGGGAAAAAGGACGGCGGCGCGCTTGCCGTGCGCTGTGTGGAGCGTGCGGCGCGGTAGAAATCAATTCTTTTTATGCCGCTCGGCGGCAGAGGGGAGGACTTTTTACAATGAGAGGGTTCAAACGACAGCGCAGAGCAGGCGGCGGTGAGACAGCCGTGCAGCTGCGCGAGAGCGGCGGCGCACCGTTCGGGGCGCTGGGAGGCTATGTGCCGCTCGGCGGCGGCGACACGGCACTGTACCGCACCATCCGCGAGGCGGTGCCGGTGGTGGATGCGGCGATCTGCAAGCTGGTGAGGCTCACCGGCGGGATGCGCGTACAGTGCGCGGACAAGGCGGCGGAGGGGGCGCTTGCGGAGTTCCTGAGAACCGTCTGCACCGGACGAGGACAGATCGGCTTCAACGCGTTTCTCGACAGCTATCTCGATTCGCTTCTGACCTGCGGACGCGCGGTGGGCGAGATCGTGCCGCGCGGAGACGGACGCGACATCGCCGCGGTGCTGTGCGCGAGGTGCGAGCAGGTGGAGATCCGGGAGGGCGAGCATCCGCTCGACTTCAGGCTCTGCGCGCGGGACAATCGCGGTCAGCTTGTGCCGCTGCCGAGGCAGGAGCTGCTGCTCTTCACGCCGCTGCATCCCGAATCGGACAATCCCTACGGCGTGTCGCTGCTGCGCTCGATGCCGTATCTGACGGAGCTGCTGGTGAAGATCTACGACGCAATGGGCAAGAACTGGGAGCGCTGCGGCAACGTGCGCTTTGCCGTCACCTACAAGCCGCAGGACGGCGAGCTTGACCGCGACACGGCGCAGCAGCGCGCCGAGCAGATCGCGAGCGCATGGTCCGGCGCGATGCGTGCCGGGCGCGACGGGAGCGTGCACGATTTCGTGTCGGTGGGCGATGTGTCCATCAAAGCCATCGGCGCGGACAACCAGATCCTCGACAGTGAGGTGCCGGTGCGTCAGATCCTGGAGCAGCTGGTGGCGAAAACGGGACTGCCGCCGTTTATGCTGGGACTGAACTGGTCGTCCACAGAGCGCATGAGCTCTCAGCAGGCGGATATGCTCACAAGCGAGCTTGCCGCGCTGCGGCGCACGCTTACGCCCGTTGTCGAGCGCGTTTGCAGGCTGTGGCTGCGGATGCACGGCTACGGCTGTGCGTTTGAGGTCGTGTGGGACGACATCGACCTGCAGGACGAGGTGGAGCTTGCCCGCGCCGCACTCTACCGCGAGCAGACCAGACGCCAGCAAATCGAAAACGACGCCGCCGAACGGGCGGCCGGAGGAGGAAACGAATGAGCATGGAGAGGAAAAAGGAAATGGGCGGCGTGCAGAGCGTTGTGACGGGCGAGGAGCTCGAGCGCATCAACACGTTTGCTAAGCGCGCGCTGACCGCCGACGAGGTCTACACCTTCGCGGTGAAGCTGTGCGACAACCAGATCGACCGCGACGGCGAGCGCTTTACGAGAGAAACGCTCGGAGAGCTTGCCGAACTGTTCGTGGGCAAAAGCGGTATTTTCGACCACGACTGGTCCGCCAGGGAGCAGACCGCGCGCATCTACCGCACGGAGGTCGTGGAGACGGAGGAGCGCACGAAGGCGGGCGACGCCTACTGTTACTTAAAAGGCTATGCCTACATGCTGCGCACGGAGAAAAACGTCAGTCTCATTTCGGAGATCGAGGGCGGGATCAAAAAAGAGGTCAGCGTCGGGTGCAGCGTGGCAAAAAGCGTGTGCTCCGTCTGCGGCGGCGAGATCGGTCTTTGTGGGCATGAAAAGGGGAAGACCTACGACGGCAAGCTCTGCTTTGCCGAGCTGTCCGGCGCGCTCGATGCGTATGAGTGGAGCTTCGTGGCGGTGCCGGCGCAGCCGAGGGCAGGCGTGATGAAGCGCTACGGCATGGCGGAGCACGGCACGCTCCGGGAGCTGGTCAGCAAGCTCGGCAGCCGCGCGGAAGCGCGCGAGCTGGAGCGCCTTGAAAAGCAGGCGGAGCTGGGAAGAACGTATCTTAAGGAGCTTCGCAGGGACGTCCGCTGTCTGATGCTCACGGCGGAGGAGAGCTTCGACGGCGCGCTGATCGGGAAGATGACGGAAAAGCTGGACGAGGCGGAGCTGAAGGAGCTGCAGCGCGTGTACGGCAAAAAGTCCGCGCAGGTCATGGGTGTGCAGCTTTGCTACGGCGGGGAGGAGCGCTCCGCCGGGGACGAGAGCGATTTCCGCGTATAACGGCATCCAAAAAGCAAGGACGCTTTTGGAGATAACATCAAATTCAGGAGGAATGACATGAGTATTTCTTATCAGGGGATCGGTGAGTGGTGCGCGAGCTTCGCGTGCGAAAACGTCACCGAAGGTCAGGTCGTCAAGGCCGGCGGCGGCTGCAGCGCCGATGCGTGCAGCGCAGGCGAACTGTTCTGCGGCGTGGTCAGAAGCGTCGCCCACGACGGCAAGGCCTGCAGCGTGCAGCTCGGCGGGCTTGCCGAAGTCGCATACAGCGGCGAGAGCGCACCGGGCGTGGGCTACGGCAAGCTGTCCGCCGACGGTCTCGGCGGCGTCAAGGTCGACGCAAACGGCATGGACTGTCTCATTCTCGCCGTGGACACTGCCGCAAAGACCGCGGTCATCAAGCTTTAAGGAGGAAAAAGGAACATGGCTTATCAGTTTGAAAACGTGAAGCTGGAAAAGGGCATGTACGGTCACAGCGGCAAGAGCTTTACCAAGGTGCTCGAAACGCTCGACCCCAGCGAAAACTACAAGGGTACCGCCTATGAAAACCTCGACGCCTTCCAGCGTCAGCTCAAGCGCTTTGACATCCATGTCAAGGGCGCGGGCAGCGACATGGTGGAAAAGTTCTTCCACACCACGGAATCTTCCGTGCTGTTTCCGGAGTTTGTCTCCCGCGTCGTCCGTCAGGGCATGGAAAGCGATATCCTGCCCGACATTACCGCGACCGTGACCAACTTCGACGGTATGGACTACCGCTCCATCGCGTCCGTTCCCACCGAGGAGGAAAAGGAGCTCAAACGCGTGGAGGAGGGCGCGGGCATCCCGACCACCTCCATCCGTACGCAGGAAAATCTGGTCAGGCTCCACAAGCGCGGGCGTATGCTGGTCGCCTCCTACGAGGCCATCCGCTTCCAGCGGCTTGACCTGTTCTCCGTCACGCTGCGTCAGATCGGCGCGTACATCGCACGCATGCATCTCAAGGACGCCGTCAACGTTCTGACAAACGGCGACGGCAACGACAACGCCGCCGACCGCTATACCGTCGGTACGTCGCCGATCGGCGGCACGTCCGGTACGCTTTCTTATGACGCGCTGCTCGACTTCTGGGCACAGTTCGATCCCTACACCATGAACACCCTGCTCGTGCCCAACGATATGATGCTTGCCATGCTCAAGCTCGACGAGTTCCAGAATCCGCTCACCGGGCTCAATTTCCAGGGTACCGGCAAGCTCTCCACCCCGATGGGGGCAAAGCTCCTGCGCACCGCCGCAGTGCCTGCCGGCACGATCATCGGGCTGGACAGAAACTATGCGCTGGAGCATATCTGCGGAAGCGAAATCATGGTCGAGTACGATAAGCTGATCGACCGTCAGCTTGAGCGCGCTGCCATCACCAGCATCTCCGGCTTTGCCAAGCCTTATCAGGAGGCTTCCAAGATCCTGACGATCTCCTGAGCGGGGCGATGACTGCGGAGGCGCGATATGGACAACGAATTGACGATGCAGCAGGAGATCCTCGCGATCGCCAAAGAGCTTTCCCGCGCGCGGCAGAGTGAGGAAAGCGTGCTGGAAAAGCTGTGTGAGGCGGCATGCGCCGAGGTCAGGGGCAGACTGCGCGAGGGGATCGGCGAGGAGGACTGCGCCGGAGCCTTTACCTGCGCGTGCGCGTGGCTCGCCGCCGCAGGACTGCTTGCCGCGCGCGGCGGCGGGGAGGAGATCGCCTCCCTGCGCGCCGGTGACGTGAGCGTGACAACGCGCACGGGAAACGAGTGCGGTGAGAGCGCCGGACGTCTGCGCCGGCAGGCGTGGGAGCTGATGGCGCCGTATGTGACCGACAGCGGCTTTTGCTTTTGCGGGGTGCGGGGATGACGGAACTGATCCGGCAGGCTTTTGAGCGCTTCGGCGCGGACGTTTGCGTGGAGCATGCAGGGCAGAGCGTGTGCACGCGGGCGTTCGTGCAGCCGCTGACGGCGGAGAGCAACCGCGAGCCGTTCTCCGTCGCGCCGCTCGGCGCGGTGGACGAACGCTGCTGGCGCTATCTCGGGCTCTCGTGCGCGGAGATGGGCGACGTGATCGTGCATGACGGCGTGCGCTATGCGGTGCGCCGCGCCGCGCCCGTATACGCGGGCGGAGAGGTCGCCTACTACTGGGCGGTGCTGCATATTGAGGAGGAGACGGCATGACGGCAATACAGCAGGTGAAAGCGGCGCTGACGAACGCCATCGCTGCCGCCGGCGTGAGCGCGGTGGGCGCGTACAGCGAGGAGACGCTCAAAAAATATCAGACCGCGGTGGCGGCAGTCGGCGCGCGGGAGATGAGCGTCACGCGCGCCGGCACGGCGGAGTATCTCGGCGAGCGGTATGACGCGCAGCGCGGCACGGTGCTCGAGGTCTACGGCAGAAGGATGGAGCTTTCGCTCTCGCTCGACCTCTACGCGCCGCGCACCGTGGGTGCGGAGGGCTGTGAGGCGGCGGCGGACACGGTCACACAGGTGATGATGACGGCGCTGCCGTGCGGTCTTCGCGTGCAGGAAATCAGGTGGGCGCAGGTGGAATGGGACAGGACCTACGGTATGTTCCATCTCGGCGCACAGGCAAACTATGAGGCGTATTTCACCGCGGAGACCGCGGAGGAGACGGCGGTATTTACCGATTTTATTTTGAGAGGTGTGGTACAAAACCATGATTAGTACAGTACATGAGCGTCCGGGCGTATATTCGTCCTACGAGGTTTCCAGCGTGGTGAGCGCGAACGCGGCGCGAAAGACCGTCGGCGTTGCCGCTGCCGCAGCGAAGGGAGAGACGGGGCAGGTCGTGCTTCTGACCTCCTATGCTCAGGGCGTCGAGGTGTTCGGCGAGGACGCGGAGGGCGTGCCCGGCATGGCGGCGCTTCTGAAGCTGCTGTTCGCCAACGGCGCGTTCGGCGTCAAAGCGGTGGCGGTCGCCGCTGCGGACGGCACGCCGGATTATGAGGCGGCGTTTGCCCTTTTGAACGAGGAGGAGGACGTTGAGATCATCATCTGCGACAGCGCAGACGCGGCGGTGCATGCTTTGCTGCGCACGGCGGTGGAAAGCGCATCGAACGCAAGACGCGAGCGCATCGCTGTCGTCGGCGGCGCAGGCGAGACCGTGGCGCAGATGATCGCTCATGCGCAGGGCATCAACAGCGAGCGCGTGGTGCTTGTCGGTCCCGACGTCGTGACGGACGGCGGTGAGACGCGCAGCGCGGTGTTCGCCGCCGCAGCCGTGGCAGGCGCGATCGCCTGCAGCGCGGACGCCTCCACCCCCATCAACGGCGCGCAGCTTGCGGGCATCGCCGGCGTTGCCCAGCGCTTTTCCGACAACGACATCGACCTTCTTGTGCGCGGCGGCGTGACGCCGCTGGAGTGCGTGGGCGGCGTGTGTTCGCCGGTGCGCGGCATCACCACGAGAACCAAGACCGGCAGCGCGGAGGACGCGACCTGGCGCGAGCTGACGACGATCCTTGTGGTCGATGACGTGATCCCCGCGGTCCGCAGCGCCCTGCGCGCACGCTTTTCCCGCAGCAAGAACACCGCTCAGGCGCGCGGCGCGATCCGCTCGCAGGTGGTGCTGGAGCTGGAAAAGAAGCTCTCCGCCGAACTGATCGACAGCTACGGCGAGGTGTCTGTGAGCGCGCTGGAGAGCGACCCGACGGTGTGCCTGGTGGAGTTCGGCTTCACCGTGGCGCACGGACTCAACCGCATTTATCTCACCGCGCACATCACGGTTTAAGGAGGGGAAAACATGGCAAATACGATCTTTCCGATGAGCAGCGACATCTATCTCGAGGCGGACGGCAAAAAGATCGCCGTCGTGCAGAGCTACTCGACCAAGGCGACGTGCTCAAGCCGCGAGATCGAGGCGTTCGGCGAATCCGAGCCGGTGGCGACCATTGCGGGCGCAAGCAGGTATGAGATCGAGCTCAGCCGCCTGTACGCCACCGACGAGGCGATCAGCGACGGCATCAGCTTTTACGACCTGAGCGATTTTTCGCTGGTCATCTGCAAGCCGGACAAGCGCGTCATCTACGCGCAGTGCCGTTGGAGCAGCATTGAGGAGGCGGCCAAGCTCGGCGATCCCGTTGCCGAAAAGGTGAAGCTGATCGCGCGCAAGCGCATGGAGATCACCGGCTGATGGAACGCGGGCTGCTGGATTTTCTCTGCCGCGCGTGCTCGTGCCGCATGACGGTGCGCGGCGAGGCGTGTGAGCTGAGGCTTCTCTCCGCACGCGAGATGCTCGCGCTGCGCCGCGAGATCTCATGTGAGACGTTTGACGACGCGCAGCAGCGCGCGCTTTTTGCCAACGCCTCGCTGCTTGCCCGCGCGCTCTGTCTGGGTGGGGAACCGGTGTTTGCCGGCGGCGGCGCGGTGCTTGAGACGCTGGGCGTGGGCGAGATCAACGCGCTTGTGGAACGCTACGCGCTGCTCGATGGGACGATGAATCCCTCCGGCGAGGACGGACGCGAGAGGATCGAAGCGCTAAAAAAAGCTTAGAGCACGCGCCTTACGAAAGGCTCAAGTGGCGCGTGCTCCGCTACGCCCATGCGCTGCCGAGCGAGCAGCGCGTGCAGGAGATGACCGACGGAGACTACCTCTACTGTCTGCTGCATGAGATGCTCGACCGCGAGGAGGCGCTCGAGAGCCTTTGCCCAAGCTGCCGTCAGCGCGCCGAGCAGATGCACTGCACGGTGTGCGGCGCGCCGCTGCAGGAAGCGGCGGCAGGTATGAACGCGGGATTTGACATGGCGCGCTTTGCGCGCATGAAAGAGGGGAAGACGCTTTGAACTACTTGGAACGCTCGCTGGAGAGAAGCGGCGAGCTTTGGCGCGCGCAGGAGGAGGCGCTGAGCAGAAGCCTTGCTTCGGCGTACGTGCGCGCCTCCGCTACGGAGGATGACGCCGCGCAGAACGCTGTGCCCGGCGCAGCGCGGCAGGTGCTTCTGCCGCGCGGGGAAGCGGCGGATGAAAGCAGCGAAGGGGCGGAAAGCGACAGCGCCGGCGGAGTGGGGGACGCCGCCGGCGAGAGAATTCGCATTGCCGATGTGGCGGCGCGAGCCGGCGGCGCAGAGCCGCCGGAGGCGGAAGCGTACCGCAGGCGGCTGGCGGAGAAGCTGCTCGGCGGAGCAGGCGGAGACACCGGAGCGCCTCCGCTTTGGCGCGTACAGGAGGAGCAGGCAAAGACGCCTGCGCCGTTTGCGGAAGGAAGCGGCGCGGCGTGGCTTGCCCGCGCGCTGCACGTCGGCGACATTTCGGGACTTGCCGCCGCCGGGGAGACAGGCGGCGCTGCCGTGCGCGAGGTCGTGCGCGAGGTGCAGGACGCACAGGCGCTCTCGCGCGGACTGGAGCGCGATGCGCGGCGCTACGACGGCGGCTTCTTACTTTATTAAAAGGAGGCAGATGCGGTGAAGCTTGCACCGATGCAATACAAAGATTATGTCTGGCCGCACAATCCGGAGACCTACACGATCACCTTTGAGCGCAGGGTGGCGGTGAAAAAAGTGCCGTTCGGACGCTACGGCATGCAGGATCTGGGGCTGACCTACCGCGTGATGCGCGGCGAGGGCGAGTTCGTAGGGGAGGACGCCTACGCCGAGTTCAAGAAGCTCGCCTGCGTCTTTTACCAGGGTGGCGCGGGGATCCTGGTCCATCCGGTGTGGCAGACGGCGGAGGCGTACTTCGTGTCGCTGGAGCTGACGCAGCAGCCGCTGGAGGACTATGTGCGCTACCGCTTTGCGTTCTGGGAGACCAGCCCGCTCGACACCGCGCTCATCCGCGTGTCGAACGGCAGCGCCGCGGCGGTGGACGGTGCGAAAGGTCCGGCAAAGAGCGCATACACCGTTGTGCGCGGCGATACGCTCTGGGGCATTGCCAACCGTTTCGGCGTGACGCTCACGGCGCTGCTGAGGGCAAATCCGCAGATCAAAAACCCGAACTACATCGTGACCGGGCAGCAGGTGGTGATTCCGTGACAGGCTTTGTGACGACCTGCGAGGGCGAAATCTATCAGCTGCCGACGCTGTTTGCGTGGCGCTTTTCCTATACGGGCGCAGAGCCGTGCGACAGCTTTTCCGTCAGCTGTCCGTACGAGCAGGCGATGGCGGACGTGCTGCGCCGCGCCGTGCGCTTTACGGCGAAGGAGGACGGCAAAACCGAGTTTTTCGGCGTGATTGACGAGTATCAGATGACCTGCGATGAAAAGGGAACGGAGCTGGAGATCACAGGACGCGGCATGGCGGCGCTGCTGCTGGACAACGAGGCGGAGGCGGTGACCTATCAGCGCGCGGCGATGGTGGAGATCCTCAAAAACCACGTGCTGCCCTACGGCATTGTGTGCAGGGCGTACGACGAGCTCTGCGCGAGCGCGCCGTACAAGGTCGCGAGCGGCTCGAGCCAGTGGAAGGCGCTGCGCGACTTCACACACTGCTGCGGCGGTTTCCTGCCCCGCTTCGACAGGGACGGTACGCTGACGCTGACGAAGGAAAACAGGATTCCCGGCGTGACGATCGATGATACGGCGCCGGTGACGGCGCTGTGCTATCGGGACAGGCGCTACGGCGTGATCTCCGAGGCGCTGGTCGTCGACAAGAAAACCAGAGCGCGGCAGATCGTGCGCAACGCGAACCTCTATCCGCGCGGAGGAATGTGCCGCCGCATTTTCTATGTGCCCGCGCACAGCGGTCAGCAGGCGATGCGATACACGGGGGAGTATCAGATCGAACGCTCCGCGGAGGATGCGGAGACCATGCGCGTGACGGTCAGCGGCGACTTTGACGCGCAAAGCGGCGGCACGGTGACCATCAATGGCGGCAAGCTCGGCGTGACGGGCGTGTTCCGCGTGACGGAGGTCGTGCGCGAGATGAACGAAAACGGCAGAACGACGGAAGTGACGATGCAGAGGGAGTGAAGAAAACGTGTGGCTATCGAGAAAACTGACGCAGCATGAAAAGCAGAACACTGCCTCGGCGGAGACCGGCGCGGTCACGATCGACAGCGGCGAGGTGGCGGTCTTTTCCAGCGGCGAGGACCGCGACGTGCGCATTGCCGCGCCGGGCGGCTTTTTCTGGCACCCGATCAGCGGCGAGAAGGTGCTTGTCATCAAGGGCGGCACCTTCGCAGAGGAGCCGTTCATCGTCGGCGCGGTGCAGGAAGATGAAGCGCTTCCGGCAGGCGAGATCCGCATTGCTCCGGCAAAGGGCGGCGCCGAGATCCTGCTGCACAACGACGGGCGCGTGGACATCAACGGCGAGCTGTTCATCAACGGGATGCCGTATATTCCGCTGCTGATGTAGGGGGAGACGAAATGGAGCTTTTGATCAAAAATCGGGATTATGTGCCGGACGGCACGGGCGGTCTTGTGCGCGTGAGCGGAAAAGAGGAGCTTTTGCAGCGCGTGCTGTTTCAGCTCAGCGCACGGCGCGGCGGCTTTGCGCCGCTGCCGGAGGTGGGCAGCGGACTGTACCGCTTGGGACGGGAAAAACCGAAAAACCGCGCCGCGGCGGCAAAAAAATATGTGGCGGAGGCGCTGCGCGGCGAGACGGCGCTGACGGTGACGGAGGTCTCCCTCGAGCAGCGCGGCGATCTGATGAATGTGACGGTGGCGCTGCGCTATGAGGGTGAGGACCTTGCGCTGACGGTATCGATGGGAGGAGCGGACTTCTTTTGAAAGAATTGGCAACGATTTATGAGCAGATGCGCGATACCTTCGCGCAGGAGGCGGGCTTTGTCCCGAGCGACGGCTGCGACGCGATGGTGCGGCTCTACGCGCTTTCCGCGCAGGTGCAGTCGCTGCTGGCACAGGCGGACTGGGTGCTCGACCAGAGCTTTCCCCAGACCGCACAGGGCGAGTATCTGGACTATCACGCCCAGACGCGCGGCATGACGCGCTCACCGGCGACGAGGGCGACGGGAACGCTGCGCTTCACCGCGCCGGGCGCGGTGCTGTCGGACTGCGTGATCGAAAAGGGGACGGTGGCAATGACCGCGGAGGGCGTGCGTTTTGAAACAACCGAGGACTCGACGCTGCTTGCCGGCGAGAGCGCGGTCGACGTGCCGGCGCAGGCGGTGGAGACCGGCGTGAGCGGCAATGTGATCGCCGGCAGGATCAGGATGATGTCGATCCTGCCCACCGGCATTGCGCAGTGCACGAACGAGCAGCCGTTTACCGGCGGCAGCGATACGGAGAGCGATGAGAGCCTGCGCAGGCGCATCATGGACAGCTACAAGCGCCTGCCCAACGGCGCGAACGCCGCCTTTTACGAGCAGGAGGCGCTGAGCTTCCCGACGGTGGCGGCGGCCAGGGCGGTGGGGCGTGCGCGCGGCATCGGCACGGTGGACGTGTATGTCGCAACGCACAGCGGCACGCCGTCCGGCGCACTGCTGGACGAGATCGCCGCGGCACTGGACAAAAAGCGCGAGATCGCAGTGGACGTGGAGGTGCTCGCCCCCACGCCGGTGACGGTCGACATTGCGGCGGAGCTGAGCGCGGCGGCGCCGTATACCTTTGACGAGGTCTGCGGCTCGGTACGGGAGGTGCTGAACGATTACTTCACCGGCGAGCGCCTGGGCGGGGATATCCACAGCGCGAAGCTTGCTTCGCTCCTCTACAGCGCGGAGGGCGTGGAAAACTGCCACCTGCTCACACCGGCGGAGGATCTTACCGTGAGCGCGACGCAGCTCCCCATACTGGGAACGGTGACGCTTACGGAGATCGGAGCAGAGGAAGCATGAGTGAATACTACGGATATTTATGCTCGATTTTGGAGCCGCTGCACCTTTATGCCCTGGACCGCGGAACGATGAGCGGCAGCGAGCTGTACGCCGCGGGACAGGCGCTTGACGAGGCGGCGGGCGCACTCGAGCACGCCGAATGCGAGGGCATTTTGCCGCTTGCCGAGGGCGAAGGCCTTACGCGCCGGGAGAAGCTCTTTTCGCGCATCGGCGCGTCGCCCACCACCGCGCTGCGGCGCGAGGCGGTCGCGGCGCTGATGCGCATCAGCACGGACGGCTTTACCCTGGAAGCGATCAATGCCGCCATCGGCGGCTGCGGCGTTCATGCCGTCGCGGAGGAAACGGAGCAGTACGGTGTGGTCAGGGTGCGGTTTCCCGACACGGCAGGCGTACCGGACGGATTTGACAGGATCGAGCGCATCGTCCTCGACATTATGCCCTGCCACCTGCTCACGGAGTTTTATTTCCGCTACCTCACCTGGCGCGAGTGCGAGCAGCAGGGCTTCACCTGGCAAAGCGTGGAAGATGCGCAGCACACATGGGAGAGCTTTCAGAAGGCGGTGCCGGTATGACGGAGCAGGAAATGTCCGTCAAGCTGGCGGAGACGGAAAGCCGCGCAAGATCCAACACGCGGCGCATCGAAAAGCTTGAGCAGAAGCAAAACGATCTTGAAAAGCTGGTGACGGCGGTGCAGGTGCTCGCCGCGCGCGAGCAGTCGGTGGAGGCGGACGTCAAGGAGATCAAGGCGGATGTCAAGACGATCACGGAAAAGCCGGGAAAACGCTGGGATACGCTCATAGACCGCGTGCTGTATGCGCTTCTCGGCGCGGCGGTTTCCCTGCTGGCGGCAGGAGGACAGCTGTGAAGCGGACGAAAATGGCGTTTTCCAAACGGCTGCTTCTGCTCGAGAGCCTGATCGTGGTCTACACGACCGTGGAGGGCTTTTCGCTGGCGCGGCTGGCGGTCGCGGCAAATTTTGCCGGGTCGCTGCCGTGGATCGCGACGATGGTGACGGCGGCATGGGGCGCCTACGGCGCGAGCGCCGCGTTTTACTACAACAAGGCAAAGGCGGAGAATACCGAAGGCGGCGTGGTTTATGAAGCGCTGCGCCGCAGACAGGACTGTGGGGAGTGAAAAAATGGAGCTACTGAAGAAAAGAGCAGCCAACCTTTTGAGTGTGAAAAGCCTCGTGACGGTGTGCCTGACCGTGACGTTCTGCGTACTGACCGCGCAGGAAAGGCTGACACAGGAATTCAACACGGTGTATCTGATGGTGATCGCGTTCTATTTCGGCACGCAGAACATCAGAAACACGGAGAATGAATAAAAATGCTTGCAAGCCGGAATATTGACGATCTGCGCGCCGACGTGGCGGCAAACTGCCGCGCGATGCTTGCGCGCTGCGCCGGGCAGGGACTTGACGTGCTGGTGACGCAGACGGTGCGCGACGAGGAATATCAGCAAAAGTGCTGCCGGGACGGCTATGCGTCCACACCCGTGCCGTCGTTCCACAGCGTAAAGGCGGGGCTTGCGTTTGACGTGTGCAAAAACATGAAGGGGCATGAGTATGACGACGCGGACTTTTTCGCGCGTGTCGGCGCGGTCGGAAAAGAGCTCGGCTTTTCGTGGGGCGGCGACTGGAAGAATTTTCCCGACCGCCCGCACTTTCAGTGGGACGCGCATGGCGCGTACACGGGCGCAATGGTGCGAGCCGGACGCTATCCGCCGCCGATGCCGGTATATGAGGAGGAAACAATGACACAGCAGCAGTTCAACGCGATGATGGAAAACTATCTTTGCGGGCTTGCCGACAGGGAGCCCTCCGCCTGGAGCGCGCAGGCAAGAGCGTGGGCGGAGGAAAACGGCATCCTCACGGGCGATGAAACAGGGCGGAAGCAGTACAAAAGCTTTCTCACGCGTGAGCAGCTGGTCGTGATCCTGCAGAGATTGCAGCACCCATGACAAGTGAGGAGCAAAAAAAGAGGGAACGGGACGAGCAGCGTCCTGTTCCCTCTTTTTTGCAATTTTATAAGGCTCAATCCTGCACCATGTGGACGTTGAGGTGGTCGTAGGTCATCTCGACGCCGCGGGCGGCAAAGGTCTCGCGCACGGCTTCGAGCATGCCGTAATAGACGTCCCAGTAGTCCTCCGCCCTGACCCACACGCGGGCAACGTAGGAGATGCTGCTCGGACCGTATTCGCTCAGATAGGTGACCGGCGCGGGATCGGGCAGGATCTGGGGAAATTGAGCCGCCGCGTCGCTGACGGCGGCTTTCACCGCGGCGGTGGGGGTGTCGTAGGATGCGGTCAGGCTGAGATCCACGCGGCGGCGTCCGAGACGGTTGTAGTTGACGATCTTCGCGCCGGAGAGCTGAGCGTTGGGGATGAAGATCTCCTTGTTGTCCACGGTTTTGACCGTGCAGTAGGAAAGCCCCACCGCCTCAACGGTGCCCTCCGTGCCGTCGGCGGAGATGTAGTCGCCGGCGGTGAACGGCTTGGAAACAAAGATCATGATACCGCCGGCAACGTTGGAGAGCGCATTTTGCATGGCAAGGGAAACGGCGAGACCGGCGACGCTCAAAAGGGCGACGAGCGAAGTGACCTCCACGCCGAGCGAGCCCAGCACGACCAGCGCGAGCAGCACATAGAGCAGCGCCCGGGCGGCGGAGAGCAGGTATTGCGAGATCGCGGCAAGCGTTTTTGACCGCGCGAGCAGCTTCGCCGCGAGCCTGAGCAGGAGCTTGACAAGCAGAAGCCCGAGCAGCAGCGCAGCAAGCCCGCGCAGCAGAACGCTGAGCGTCAGCGCGCCGAAGCTCACGCCGGCGTCGGACAAGATGGATTGAACACTCATGGGGCGCGCACCTCCTAAACGAACGTTTCCGCAGCCTTGATTGTAGCAGAAAGCGGCATGGAATGCAAGCCGGGAGAAATGCAGCATTTTGCAAGAAATCCTGCAAAATTAGGAAAATCCGGGCAGAAAATTTTGAAATATACTTGGAAAGTATTCACGAATGCGACAAAAATAGAGCGAAAAATTTGTTCAGTTTTTTCTGAAATTCTTGCGCTTTTTTCATTGATTAAATAGGGGTTTTCCACTATAATCTACAATGAAGCCTGTATGAGCATCTTTTCGCGGATTTTTGACGGAATCCATGCAAGAGATGCTTGTGGCCATAAATTTGTTTGATCAAGATCAGGGAGGTTTTCATTTTGAGTAGTAAAGTAATGTCATTGCACGATGCCGTTGCAAAGTATGTCGAAAGCGGCGACACGCTCGCACTCGGCGGCTTCACCACCAACCGCAAGCCCTACGCTGCGGTTGCCGAGATCCTGCGCCAGGGTCAGGGCGACTTCATCGCCTATGCCGGCCCCGGCGGCGGCGACATCGACATGCTCATCGGCGAGGGCCGCGTGGCAGCCTACATCAACTGCTACACCGCCAACTCCGGCTACACGAACGTTTCCCGCCGTTTCCGCGCCTTTATCGAGCAGGGCAAGCTCACCTATGAGGACTATTCTCAGGACGTTCTGATGCTCATGCTGCACGCCGCGTCCCTCGGTCTTCCGTTCCTGCCTGTGCGTCTGATGCAGGGCAGCGGTCTGATGAAGTACTGGGGCATCAGCGAAGAAAAGCGCAGAAGCATGCCCAAGATGGAGAACCTCAAGTGCGTCGAGATTGAGAACCCGATGGAGCCCGGTCAGATGGTCGTTGCCGTTCCCGTTCCCAGGATCGACACCGCGCTCATCCATGTCCAGCAGGCCTCTCCGGACGGCACCTGCATCATCATGGGCGATGAGTTCCACGATATCGACATCGCGGTGGCGGCGCGCAAGACCATCGTCACCTGCGAGGAGATCGTCTCCAACGAGTACATCCGCCGCGATCCCACCAAGACCCGCATTTTCGGCGAGTGCGTGCAGGCGGTCGTCCGCGCTCCTTACGGCGCATGGCCCGCACAGTGCTACGACTACTACGACGATGATGACAAGGCGCTCAAGGAATACGACAAGGCCTCCAAGTATCAGGACGCCGCCGACGCCGTCGCTCAGCTCGCCAAGGCCGCTGCCAAGGCGCAGAAGGCTGCCGACGCCAAGCCCGGGGATGAGAAGCTTGCCGAAGCTGCCGTAAAGGCGAACAAGGTCGCCAAGGACGCTGCCGACGGCACCGCGATCCCCGAGACCTTCCAGGACTTCCTGAAGAAGTATGTTTACGACTGCGCGGATCAGGACGCTTTGCTGAACGTTCTCGGCGGCGCACGCCTCATGAATCTCAAGAATGAGCCGCACCTCGGCTATTCCACCAGACACTGAGAAACGGGGAGGGTACGAAAAATGTCTGATTATACGAAGTATACCAAGCAGGAAATGCAGGCTTACGCCATTGCAAAGAACATCAAGGAAAACCAGATCGTCATTGTCGGTACCGGACTTCCTCTGATCGGCGCATCGCTCGCCAAGCGCGCGATCTGCCCGAGCTGCCACCCCATTGTTGAGTCCGGTCTGATGGACTGCGACCCCGTGGAAGTGCCCCGTTCCGTCGGCGACAACCGCTTTATGGCGCACTGCGCCGTGCAGTGGCCCAACATCCGCTTCGTCGGCTTTGAGGCAAACGAATGGCTGCACGACGAGGATCGTCTCGTCGCCTTCATCGGCGGCGCCCAGATCGACCCCTACGGCAACGTCAACTCCACCTGCATTTTCGGCAAGGGCGACTACCTCCAGCCCACCACCCGCTTTACCGGCTCCGGCGGCGCAAACGGCATTGCCACCTACTGCAACACCATCATCATGATGCAGCATCAGAAGCGCCGCTTCATCGACCATGTGGACTATATCACCTCCTGCGGCTGGATGGACGGCCCCGGCGGACGCGAGCGCGCAGGTCTTCCCGGCAACCGCGGCCCGCAGATGGTCGTGACCGACCTCGGCATCATGAAGTTTGACGACGAGACCAAGCGTATGTACTGCGCTTATATGTTCCCCGGCGTCACGCCCGAGATCATTCAGGAAAACACCGGCTTTGAGATCGACTGCTCCCGTGCGGAGATGTTCGAAGCGCCTCCCGCGGAGATCATCCGTCTCATCCGTGAAGAGATCGACCCGGGTCAGGCCTTCATCAAGGTTCCCAAGGAATAAGCAAGTATCATTAACATAAAAATAAGAAGGAGATTTTATCATGAGCGAATATTCTATGCCCTCTTATTTCCAGAGCATGCCGGTCATCGGCAAGGACCTGACCTCTTTCAACGAAGAGAACGCGGCCCAGCTCCAGGAAGTCGAGCAGGAGATTCATGAGATCCGTGAAGCTGCGCTTGAGGCCGGACGCAGCACCGAATCTCTGAATGAATCCGGTCAGTGGACCGCGATGCAGCGCATTATGGAGCTGGTTGATGAAGGTACCTGGTGCCCCCTTAACAGCCTCTATAACCCCGACAGCAACAAGGACGGCAGCGTTGGCATCGTCAAGGGTCTCGGCCGTATCGACGGCAAGTGGGCGGTCATCATTGCCAGCGACAACAAGAAGCTTGCCGGCGCATGGGTCCCGGGTCAGGCGGACAGCCTGCTGCGCGGCAGCGATACCGCCAAGCGCCTGCGTATCCCTCTCGTTTACGTGCTCAACTGCTCCGGCGTTAAGCTCGACGAGCAGGAGAAGGTCTATCCCAACCGCCGCGGCGGCGGCACCCCGTTCTACCGCAACAGTGAGCTCAACCAGATGGGCGTGCCCGTCATCGTCGGCATCTACGGCACCAACCCGGCCGGCGGCGGCTATCACTCCATCTCCCCCACCATTCTCATCGCCCATCAGGACGCCAACATGGCAGTCGGCGGCGCGGGCATCGTGGGCGGCATGAACCCCAAGGGCTATGTCGACAAGGAAGCGGCCGAGGCGCTGATCCAGGCACAGAAGAACCTCAAGACCGACATCCCCGGCACCGTGGCCATCCACTACGGCGAGACCGGCTTCTTCCGCGAGGTCTATGCCGAGGAGGAAGGCGTGCTCGGTGCGATCCGCAAGTACATGGATATGCTCCCCGCCTATGACCCAGAATTCTTCCGCGTGGACGATCCCAAGGAACCGCTGTTCGATCCCAACGACCTCTATTCCATCGTCCCGTTCAACCAGAAGCGCTCCTACGATATGTACGACGTGATGGCGCGCCTGTTCGACGGCTCCGAGTTTATGGAATACAAGCATGGCTACGGTCCTGAAATGATCACCGGTCTTGCCAAGATCGACGGTCTGCTTGTCGGCGTCGTGTCCAACTATCAGGGCATGCTGATGAACTATCCCGAGTACAAGATGGCGACCTACGGCTCCGCGATGGGCGTGGGCGGCAAGCTGTACCGCCAGGGTCTTATCAAGATGAACGAGTTCGTCACCCTTTGCGCCCGTGACCGCATCCCGATGCTGTGGATCCAGGATACCACCGGTATCGACGTCGGCAACGACGCGGAGCGTGCGGAGCTGCTCGGTCTCGGTCAGAGCCTCATTTACTCCATCCAGTCGAGCAAGCTCCCGATGATGGAGATCACGCTGCGCAAGGGCACCGCCGCTGCGCACTACGTTCTCGGCGGTCCGCAGGGCAACGACAACAACGCCTTCTCCATCGGCACCGCCGCCACTGAGATCTACGTCATGCACGGCGAGACCGCGGCTGCCGCCATGTACGCCCGCCGTCTGGTCAAGGAGGAGAAGAACGGCGAGGATCTCCAGCCTACCATCGACAAGATGAACAAGCTCATTCAGGAGTATACCGACAAGTCCCGTCCGAAGTTCTGCGCCAAGGCAGGTCTCACCGACGAGATCGTCGATATGAACGATATGCGTCCCTACATCCAGGCCTTTGTCAACGCCTGCTATCAGAATCCCGAATCCATCTGCCCGTTCCATCAGATGCTCCTGCCGCGCGTCATCCGCGACTTCGACAACCTGTATCTGAAGTAAGGGATCTGCTTGCGATTCACCGCATGGCTGCGGTCGGAACGGACCGCAGCCGTGCGAGAAAATCAACGGAGTTTATGCAATGAGCATTTTTACCATGGGCATCGACGTGGGCTCCACCGCGTCGAAATGTGTGATCTTAAAAGACGGCAGCGAGATCGTGGCGAAGTCCCTCGTCGCCGTCGGCACCGGCACCTCCGGTCCCGCCCGCGCCATTGCCGCGGTGCTCTCCGATGCCGGCATGACGCGCGGGGAGATGGACTTTGTCCTCGCCACGGGCTACGGACGCAACTCGCTTGACGGGCTTGCCGACATGCAGATGAGCGAGCTTTCCTGCCACGCCAAGGGCGCGTCGTTCCTCTTTCCCGAGGTGCGCACCGTCATCGACATCGGCGGTCAGGACGTCAAGGTCATCGAGATCGAAAACGGACAGATGCGCAACTTCGTCATGAACGACAAGTGTGCCGCCGGTACCGGGCGCTTCCTTGACGTGATGGCGCGCGTGCTTGAAGTCGACGTGGAGGAGCTCGGAGACCTGGGCGACCGGTCCATGAAGGAGGTCGGCATCAGCTCGACCTGCACGGTCTTTGCCGAAAGCGAGGTCATCTCTCAGCTTGCCGCCGGAACGGATAAGTGCGACATCATCAACGGGATCCACAAGTCTGTCGCCGGTCGCGTGAGCGGTCTTTGCAACCGCGTGGGCGTGCGCGACATGGTCGTGATGACCGGCGGCGTCGCGCAGAACCACGGCATCGTCAAGGCGCTGCAGGAGCAGCTCGGTCACGAAATCCACACAAGCCCGCTTACCCAGTACAACGGTGCGCTCGGCGCCGCGCTTTTTGCCTATCAGAAGGCACTGAAAAAGCAACAATAATACGATGAATCGGAGGATGATTCAAAATGGCAAAAGAAGTAAGTCCCGGCGTACTTGCCCTTCGCAAGGTCGTTGATGACATCCATGCGGATGCCCGTCAGGCCAAGAAGGAAGGCAAGCTGGTCGGCTGGTCCTCTTCCAAGTTCCCCTGCGAACTGGCGGCAGCCTTCGACCTGAATGTCATGTACCCGGAAAACCAGGCAGCCGGCATCGCTGCCAACCGTGACGGCGAGATCATGTGCCAGGCGGCGGAAGATCTCGGCTTCGACAACGATATCTGCGGCTACGCCCGCATCAGCCTTGCCTACGCGGCAGGCAAGCGTGCCGCCCGCAAGTTTGACCCCGAAACACTGGAGTACATCATCGACCCCAACAGCGGCAAGCCCCTCAAGGACGAGAATGGCAAGGTCATCATCGACGAAGCCACCGGCAAGCCCAAGAAGGACCCCAAGACCCAGGTCCCGTATACCGTCCTCGACGATATCCACGAGATCGAGGCGCTGCCCGACGGTCCCTATAAGGAGAAGCGTTGGGAAGCCATCAAGCCCTACCGTCAGATGCGCATTCCGCAGCCTGATTTCGTGCTGTGCTGCAACAACATCTGCAACTGCATGACCAAGTGGTATGAGAACGTTGCCCGTATGTGCAATGTCCCCCTGATCATGATCGATATTCCCTACAACAACACCGTGGAAGTCGCCGACTCCAACGTCAAGTACGTCCGCGCCCAGTTCGACAATGCCATCCATGAGCTTGAGAAGCTCACCGGCAAGAAGTTCGACAACGCCAAGTTCGAGCAGGCCTGCGCCAACGCCAACCGTACCGCAAGTGCATGGCTGCGCGTTTGCGACTATCTGCAGTATAAGCCCGCCCCCTACTCCGGCTTCGACCTCTTCAACCACATGGCGGACATCGTCACCGCCCGCGGCACCGTGGCAGCGGCCGAGGCGTTCGAGCTTCTTGAAAAGGACCTCGAAAAGGCCATCAAGGAGGGCACGACCACCACGCCGTTCCCCGAACAGTACCGCGTCATGTTCGAGGGCATTCCCTGCTGGCCCAAGCTGCCCGCCCTCTTCAAGCCGCTCAAGGAGCACGGCGTGAACGTCACCGCCGTCGTCTACGCGCCGGCCTTCGGCTTTGTCTACGACGATCTTGACGGTATGGCCCGCGCCTACTACAAGGCGCCGAACTCCGTCTGCATTGAGCAGGGCGTTTCCTGGCGTGAAGGCATCTGCCGCGACAACAAGGTCGACGGCGTGCTCGTCCACTACAACCGCTCCTGCAAGCCCTGGTCCGGCTACATGGCGGAAATGCAGCGCCGCTTCACCAAGGATCTCGGCGTGCCCTGCGCCGGTTTCGACGGCGACCAGGCAGACCCGCGCAACTTCAACGAAGCGCAGTACACCACCCGTGTGCAGGGTCTTGTCGAAGCTATGGAAGCCAACAAGAAGTAAGGAGGGCGTGAAAAAATGAGTATCGAAACATTGGTAAATGAATTTTCCGCCATTGCTGCCAATCCCCACGGTCAGCTCAAGGCTTACAAGGAAAAGGGCATGAAGTGCATCGGCGTGATGCCCTACTACGCACCCGAAGAGCTGGTCTACGCCGCCGGTATGATGCCGATGGGCATGTGGGGCAGCAACAAAAAGACCATCTCCAGAGCCAAGGAATACTGCGCGACTTTCTACTGCACCATCGCCCAGCTCGACCTCGAGATGCTGCTGGACGGCACCTGCGACCTGCTGGACGGCGTCATCACCCCCACCATCTGCGACACGCTGCGCCCGATGTCCCAAAACATCCGCGTCGCCATGAGCGAGAAGCTGCCCTGCATCTTCCTGGCTCATCCGCAGTTCCGCCGCCCCGCATTCGGTCTCAAGTTCTGCCATGACCAGTACACCCACGTCAAAACGGAGCTTGAAAAGATCCGCGGCAGCGAGATCAAAGACGAGGAGATCACCGACGCCATCAAGGTCTACAACAAGTCCAGAAAAGCCCGCCGCGAGTTTGTCAAGCTCGCGAACGCACACTGCGACGTGATCGACCCGATCATGAGAAGCGCCGTCCTCAAGGCGTCCTACTTCATGCGCAAGGACGAGTACACCGAGAAGCTCGAGGCGCTCAACGCCGAGCTCAGGGCGCTGCCCGAGGCGAAGTGGAACGGGGTCAAGGTCGTCACCTCCGGCATCATCGTCGACAATCCCGCGCTTTTGAAGATCTTTAAGGACAACAACGTCGCCATCGCCGCTGACGATGTCGCCCACGAGTCCCGCATGATCCGCGTGGACGCTGATGAGACCGGCGATCCGATGGAGGCGCTGTGCAAGCAGTTTGCCGATCAGGATTATGACGTTCTGCTTTATGATGAAGCGTCTGAGCAGAACCGCCGCGGCGAATATGTCGCCAACCTCGTCAAGGAATCCGGCGCGCAGGGTCTCGTGCTGTTCATGCAGCAGTTCTGCGACCCCGAGGAAATGGAATTCCCGTACCTCAAGAAGGCGCTCGATGCCGCCGGTATCCCGTTCATCAAGCTCGGCGTCGACCAGCAGATGCGTGACTTCGGTCAGGCCGCGACCGCGATCCAGGCCTTTGCCGACGTTCTGGCGATGCAGTAACGGCGGTCGAAGGAGCACCGCAGTCTGCCGTATAAAAACGGCGCAAAAAAAGCACTCGCGCAGTTGAACTTTTCACTGGCGCTTTGCTATACTGTCCAAGAAAGGATAAAAGAAGAAATGGAATATGGTCCTTTGTTCGTCACTCTGATGGGCGTCGGCACTGTGTTTTTCGGTCTGATCTGCATCATTTTCCTCACCATGATCATGGGTGCAGTGATGAAAAGCACGGCGAAGAAGCCCGCTCCCGCCGCCGCTCCCGCAGCGGCAGCTCCTGCCCCGGCTCCCAAGCCCCAGGGCATGCAGCCCGAGATCGTTGCGGCGATCACCGCAGCGCTTTCCGAAGAAATCGGCATCCCCTCCAACGGCATCAACATCGTCAATATCAAGAAAATTTAAAGAAAATCTAAATGATTAGGAGAGAAATCACCATGACTAAGCAGTACAACGTTACCGTAAACGGCACCACCTATGAAGTTACCGTCGAGTCCGTCGGCTCCGGCCGCGGCGGCTTTGCTCCCGCCCCCCGCGCTGCGGCTCCCGTTGCTCCCGTAGCACGCGCCGCCGCTCCTGCCCCCGCCGCTGCACCGGCACCTGCCGCCGCACCCGCTCCTGCCGCTGCTCCCGCTGCTGCTCCCGCCGGCGCCGGCACTGTCACCTCCCCGATGCCCGGTACCATTCTCGACGTCAAGGTCTCTGCCGGTCAGGCTGTTAAAGAGGGCGACCTCCTCATGATCCTCGAAGCCATGAAGATGGAAAATGAGATCTTTGCTCCCTGTGCCGGTACCGTTTCCTCCGTCGCAGTTGCCAAGGGCGCTGCTGTCAACCCCGGCGACACGCTGTGCGTCATCGGCTGAGACAGAGAGAACCCTTTAAAACTGTGAAAGGAAACAAGAAATAAATGCAAGCTATTATCAATTTCCTCACGCAGACCGGTTTTTACATGTTCTCTCAGAACGGTCAGTGGAAATGCCTGATCATGATCGCCATTTCCTTCGTTCTGATGTACCTTGCCATCGTGAAGGGCTTTGAGCCGCTGCTGCTCGTTCCCATTTCCTTTGGTATGCTTTGTACAAACCTGCCTGGCGCTGAGATGTTTCACGAGATCATCTTTGCCGGCGGTCACGTCCATTGGGACCTGCTCCACGGCGAAGCCATGACGGCTGAGCTGTATGCGGAGCTGCTGGAGGGCGGTGTCGCACAGGCCGTTTTGGACACATGTCCGGTGGGAGCTTCCATCACGGCAGGTCTGCTTGACATTCTGTACCTCGGCGTCAAGCTCGGCATCTATCCGTGCCTGATCTTCATGGGCGTCGGCGCAATGACCGACTTCGGTCCCCTGATCGCCAACCCCAAGTCCCTGCTGCTCGGTGCTGCCGCCCAGCTCGGTATCTTCATGACCTACGTCGGCACTCAGTTCATGGGCTTTACCCAGCAGGAATCCTCCTCCATCGGCATCATCGGCGGTGCAGACGGTCCGACGGCCATCTACGTCACCTCCCGTCTTGCCCCGCATCTGCTCGGACCCATTGCCGTTGCCGCGTATAGCTACATGGCGCTCGTTCCGGTCATTCAGCCGCCCATCATGAAAGCGCTGACCACCAAGAAGGAGCGCGTGATCAAGATGCGTCCGCTGCGTGTCGTTTCCCAGAAGGAAAAGATCGTCTTCCCGATCATGATCACCGTGTTCGTGGCGCTGCTCGTTCCCTCTGCCGCGCCGCTGATCGCCTGCCTGATGCTTGGTAACCTTGCCAAGGAGTGCGGCGTTGCCGACCGTCTGTCCAAGACCATGTCCAACGAGCTGATGAATATCGTCACGATCTTCCTCGGCTTCACCGTCGGCGCCACCGCCACCGCCACCACCTTCCTTTCCTTCCAGACCATCAAGATCATGTGCATGGGCGTCGTGGCCTTCGGCTTCGGCACCGCCGGCGGCGTTCTGCTTGCCAAGTTCATGAACCTGTTCCTGAAGGAAAAGATCAACCCGCTGATCGGTTCCGCCGGCGTTTCCGCCGTCCCCATGGCCGCCCGTGTTTCCCAGGTCGTCGGTCAGAAGGAGAACCCCTCCAACTTCCTGCTCATGCACGCCATGGGCCCGAATGTTGCCGGCGTGATTGGTTCTGCGATCGCAGCAGGCGTCCTGATGGCCCTGTTCGGCTGAGATACTGTTCAAATCAAAAAAGAGACGGCTCTGCAGAGCCGTCTCTTTTTGCGCCTGCGACTCTTGTTTTCCAAACAGCAGTGTGGTATAGTATGGTCAAATATCAAAGGAGGAGAGAAGCATGGGATACCAAAATCTGACGGCAGCGGAGTGGAAAACAGAATACGGCAAGGTTCTTACGGAGTTTGAGGGTTGGAAGGCAAGGGGACTCACGCTCAATATGGCGCGCGGCAAGCCCGGCAAGGCACAGCTTGACCTGGTCAGCGATATCATGACCGTGCTGACCGATCCGGACGACTGCATGGACGAGGGCGTCAACGCCCGCAACTACGGCGAGCTGTCCGGTATCCCCAGCGCGAGGAAGCTCTTTGCCGAGATCCTCGGCTGCAAGCCGTCGCAGGTATTTGCCGCCGGCAATTCGAGCCTCCAGCTCATGTACGACACCGTGTCCAAGGCCTATACCCACGGGCTTCTGCACAGCGAGAGCCCCTGGTGCCGGCAGGAGGGACTCAAGTGGCTCTGCCCCGCGCCGGGCTATGACCGGCATTTCAAGGTCACGGAAAGCTTCGGCTTTGAGCTTGTCACCGTTCCCATGACGGAAAACGGTCCCGATATGGACGTCGTCGAGCAGCTCATCCGCGACCCGAAGGTCAAGGGCATGTGGAACGTGCCCAAGTACTCCAACCCCGACGGCATCATCTACTCGGACGAAACGATCGAGCGCATCGCCGCGATGAAGCCCGCCGCGCCGGATTTCCTGCTGATGTGGGACAACGCCTACTGCATCCACGAGTTTGACGGCGAGTTTGTTCCGTTCCCCGATATTTTGAGCCTTTGCGAAAAGCACGGCAACGCCGACATGGTGTTCGAGTACGCCTCCACGAGCAAGATCACGCTGCCGGGCAGCGGCGTCGCCTGCTTCGCCTGCAGCGAGGCGAATATGGCGTATCTGACGAAGCTCCTCGGCGTGCAGATCATCAGCTTTGACAAGATGAACCAGCTGCGCCATGTGAAGTACCTCAGGGACAAGGCGCACACGCTCGCGCTGATGAAAAAGCACGCGGCGATCCTGAAGCCGAAGTTCGACATGGTGACCGACACGCTTGCGCGCGAGATCGCGCCGCTCGGCATCGCCGCCTGGCACACCCCCAAGGGCGGTTACTTTGTTTCCGTCAACACCGCGCCGGGGCTTGCCAAGCGCACGCTTGCGCTTTGCAAGGAAGCGGGCGTTGTGATGACGGACGCCGGCGCCACCTTCCCCTACGGCAGGGACCCGCAGGACAGCAATATCCGCATCGCGCCGAGTCTGCCGCCCGTGGAGGAGCTGGAGCAGGCGATGGCAGTGTTCTGCTGCTGTCTCAAGCTCGCCGCACTCGAGCAGGCGGCTCACTGAGGATCCGGGCGGAGAAAAAGAAAAAGAGAAAGGAACAGCATGCCTTTGCCGGGAGTCCTGCCCGCGCGCAGACTGCTTGGTAAAGAGAGAATGAACAAAAAAGGAAAAGGAATTTTATGCGCGGTGCTTTCAGCCGTTGCGTTCGGCTGCAATCCGCTGATGGCGAGAACGGTTTATGCCGGCGGCGGGAATGCCACCACGCTGACGCTTTGCCGCCTTGTTTTTGGGTCGGTTCTCTTTGGGCTGCTCTGCTGTCTGCGGGGTGTCAGCCTGCGCATTACCCGCCGGGAATGCAGGGATCTGGCGATCTGTGCCATCGGCTTTTCCGCGACGCCGATTTTGCTGTTGTCCTCTTATCACTATCTGCCCTCCGGGCTTGCGACGACCATTCACTTCGTGTATCCCACGCTTGTGCTTGCAGGCTGCGTGCTGTTTCGGCACGAGAAGCTGACGCTTCGCAAGGTGGTCTGCTGCATTCTCTGCACCGTCGGCGTGATCAGCTTTTATACGCCCGGGGGTTCCATCCGTTTGGTGGGGATCCTGATCGCCTTTGCCTCCGGAGCGACCTATGCGTTTTATACGGTCTATCTTGCCGGCAGCTGCCTTTTTGAAATGGACGCTTACAAGCTTGCCTGCTGGACAGGCGTGTTTTCCAGCGTCATTACCTTTGCTGCGGCGTTTTGCCTCGGACAGTTTGCCTTTCCGGATACGGCGCTGGCTTGGAGTGTCACGGGGATTTTCTGCGTTGTCATCTGCTTTGCAAGCCTTTTATACCAGCTCGGCACAAAATATGCCGGCGCGCAGAGCACGGCGCTGTTTTCCACCTTTGAACCGCTGACGAGCGTGATGATCGGAGCGCTCGTCTATCACGAGTCGATGAATCTGCGCGCCGCCGCGGGCATTTTCTGTATCCTTCTGGGAACCTGCCTGCTCGCGCTGGACAAAGACCGGACGGCGCAGTGCCCGCCCGATTCGCAGCATGGAAGAAGCCTTGAAAACGCAAAAAACTGACCGCCGAAAGACGGTCAGTTTTTTGCTATGCAAAAGCATAGCAAAAAAACAAAATGCGCCATTTTCTCGCCCCTTCGGGGCAACCGAAAATGATGCGCAAAAACTTCATGCGCTCTGGCTTTTGCCCATGATCGTGGTGCGCAATACTGCGCATGAAGTTTTATGCTCCTGCTGCTATTGGGAACCTTTTTTCTCATCGCGCCATGTGCGCCATACGGCAAACGAGCGCACGAGCAGCACCGCGATGAGGGCGAGCCTGGCATAGCTGTAAAGGAGTGAAACGGGAAACGCAAGGGAGAAGACGCGACTTTCCGAGAGCCAAAGCCCGCGCAGCGGCGGAAGGATGACATGATCCATCAGCAGGGGCAGCGCTGCAAGCGCGATGACCCAACCGGCAGCAAGAAGGGCAAGCCGCTTTTTTGTCACCGGCAGGCGCAGCGCACGGTAAGCGCGCAGCGTGCAAAGGAGCATTGCAAGCATCCCGAGGAACTGTGCCCACGCGACGGCGAGTCTGACGTAGTTCCAGCTTTCCTCCCAACGGAAGGTGAGAAAAACCGTGCTCCAGCTCAGTCCCGTGGCGTAGCGCAAATAAAGGTCGAGACTGATAAAGACCGCCCAGCCGCACCAGAGACCGACATGACGCTTTGCCGTGAAGCAGACGAGGGCGCACAGCAGGAACGGTGCGGCATAGAACAGACTCGCAAGCCCGCCGCCGAGCAGCAGAAGAAGCAGAAAGACTGCCGCGCCGAAGCACAGCAGGATCACGCCGGCGACCGTGTGCGTGTGCGAGACCGCGGGCGCGGGGGAGGTGGGCGCGCTCTGCGGCGGCGCGGCGTGGGCGGCGTTTTCCGCCTGTGTCTCCGCCTGTTCACCGCGCACCAGAGCGTCGAGCGTCACGCCGAACAGCTCGCTGAGCCGGATGAGCTTTTCCAGCTCCGGCACGGATGTATCCGTCTCCCATTTGGAGATCGACTGGCGCGAGACGTCCAGCGCGTCTGCAAGATCGCCCTGCGACCAGCCCTTCTGCGTGCGCAGACAGGTAATGCTTTCACCGAGTGTCATGGGGAAGTCCTCCACATCAAATTGTTTTTTCTGCCTTTAGTATAACGACCGCGCGGGAAAAAGTCCACCAAGTGCGCTTGAAAATTTAGCAACCAGCGGTTGCACGGACAAAAAACAGCAAAAGAGCCGACCGTTTTCACGGTCGGCTCTTTTTTCAGCACTCATAGTCCACGGCGACGCGGTCAATGCGGATCGACTTGCACAGCGCCGACACCGCGACATGACGGGGATCTGCTTTATAAGACGCCAAATCCTCCATCGAGTCAAACTCAGAGACGAGCACGGCGTCGTAGTTGCCCTCGCCGATGCTTCTGGCGACCTCGCAGGAGCGCAGTTGCGGGATCACGCCGTAGAGCGCGCGCAACTTCGTGAGAAACTCATCGCGCTGCGCCTCGGTTCCCTCGCGGAACTTCCACATCACGATATGACGGATCATGCTTACTTCCCGGCGTTGTAGACTTCGATGGCTTTCTTGAGGATATCCATGGCGCGCTCGATCTTGTCGCACTCGAGGACGTAGGCCATGCGGACCTCGTTGAGACCCTTGCCGGCGGTTGCGTACATGGGCGCGCCGGGCGCGAACATGACGGTCTCGCCGTTGTCGTTGAATTCCTCAAGCAGCCACTGCTGGAACTTGTCGGCATTGTCCACCGGCAGCGCAGCCATCAGATAGAACGCGCCGCCCGGGGTGTCGAACACGACGCCGGGGATCTCGCGCAGCTTGCGGCAGAGCGTGTCGCGGCGCTTCTTGTACTCCTCGCGCACGGAGGCGAAGTATTCGGGACCGACGGTGTAGAGCGCGGCGGACGCGACCTGGTCGAGCGTGGCGACGGAGAGTCTGGACTGGCAGTACTTGAGCGCGTGACCGAGCAGCTCCTTGTTCCTGGTGATCAGGCAGCCGATACGCGCGCCGCAGGCGGAGAAACGCTTGGAAACGGTGTCGATGACGACGATGTTCTCGCTTGCCCGGTCGGCGAACTCGCCGAAGGACTGCAGCTTCTGACCGCCGTAAACGAATTCGCGGTAGGCTTCGTCGCCGATGAGGAACAGATTGTGCTTGACGGCGATGTCCACGAGCATCTCCATCTCCTCGTGACTGAGAATGACGCCGGTGGGGTTGCCGGGATTGGTGACCATGATGGCGCGGGTATGCTCGTTGATCAGCGGCTCGATCTTCTCGCGCTCGGCGTAGTGATAGCCCTCCTCAGGGCAGGTCGGGATCGGGCGGATGGACGCGCCGCAGGTGCGCGTCATCGTGTTGTAGTTGGGATAGAACGGCTCGGGGATCAGGATCTCGTCGCCGTCGTCAAGGATGCACTGAAGCGTAATGGACAGCGCCTCGCTGCCGCCGGTGGTGATGAGGATCTCACTTGCGTCAAAGTGCATGTCCAGCTTGTCGTAGTAGTCCTTGATCGCTTCGATCAGCTCGGGGATACCGGGGGAGGGGGCGTAGGCGAGGACAGGCTGCTCAAACTCCCGGATCGCCTGGAAGAAGGCAGGGGGAGTCTGAACGTCAGGCTGACCGATGTTCAGATGATAGATGCTGACGCCTCTCTTTTCAGCCGCTACCGCGAACGGGTGGAATTTACGCATGGGGGAAAGACCGCATTTTTCAATTTTGCTGGAAAACTTCATAACAAATTCCCTCCTGAAAAAATGGTTGCACGACGTTTCGTGTTGTATCAATGAAAAAAATTTCCTACAGGTCATTATAAAACAGAATGGTGCAGAATGCAATCGGGATCAGCGGAAAATCGAAGCGCCGTTTTTTGTAGCTTATGACAAAACGGCAAAAAATACGCACAAGGCGGATCCGCTTACAGCAAGTCCAGCTCGGATTCGCCGTATATCCTGACGCCGTTTTGCCTGAGCAGCTCCGCGGTCACGCCGTCGCCGGGAATGAGCGTGTGCGTGAACGTGCCGTCGTAGATCGCGCCGCTGCCGCAGGAGGGAGAGCGCTCCTTGAGCAGAGCGGCGGCGCAGCCCTCGCGCCGGCAGAGCTTCAGCGCGGCTTCCGCGCCGCGGCGGTACTGCGCGGTCACGTCCGTTCCGTCCTGCATGACGACGGTTTCGCCGCGGCGCTCGGACGGAGTGCGCGGCGTGGGCAGTCCGCCTTCCCGCTCGGGACAGACCGGGACGAGCTCATACTTTTCGCGCAGCCGTTCTATGCCGGCAAGCGGTTTGCTTTTGCCGTCGTAGCGGCAGGGCGCGCCAAGCAGGCACGCGGAAACGAGCAACTTATCCATTGCCCGCCTCCAGACGTTTTCCGTTGAGCACGGCGAGCACCAGCGTGTCGCCCTCATATTTGAGCTTGAGCGAGAAGAACGGCTCGTCGGAGTCAAGCAGGCGCAAAAAGATCTTGTCGCCCTCCCAGAGTCTGAGCTTGAGAAGCTCGCTCTTTTTGATCCACGCGAGGTCGCCCTCGTCGCACTGCCTGAGCGTGCCGGAATAGCCGTCTGCCGTGAACAGGTGCATATATTCTGTTTCCCACCTGTCGGAGAGAAAGGTGACGATGCCGCGGTAGCGCCAGCTTGTCAGCGTCAGACCGGTCTCCTCCCGTGCCTCGCGCAGCATGCAGTCCTCGGGGCTTTCGTTTTCCTCGAACTTGCCGCCGATGCCGATCCACTTGTCGTGGTTGAGGTCGTTCTCCTTTTTCGTCCGGTGCAGCATCAGATATTCGTCGCCGCGCTCGACATAGATGAGCGTGGAATTGATGGCGCGGAACACCGTTTTGCTCATGGCGTGCCTCCTGAAAGCTTTCTGCAGGTAAGTATAAAAGAATCCTGCAAAAATTGCAAGCGCCTGCTTGCAATTGCCGCGCCGCTTTGCTATACTGTAGCGGCAGCCAGCTTTTCCCGTTTCTGTATCAAACGGGGAGAGCGCTTTTTTGTACATAGGGGTGTCAGCATGAAAAAGAAACGCTTTTCCAATGAGCTTGCCTACCTGCTCGGCAATGTTTTCGTCGCCGTCGGCGTTGCGCTGATGGAGCGCGCGGATTTCGGCGTGTCGATGGTCGTTGCGCCGGCGTATCTCATTTACCGCAAGGTGTCGCTGCTGCTGCCGTTTTTCACCTTCGGCATGGCGGAGTATACGCTGCAGGCGGTGCTGCTTGCGGCAATGTGCCTGATCCTGCGCCGCTTCCGCGTGTCGTACCTGTTCTCGTTCGTCACGGCGGTCTTTTACGGCGTGATCCTCGACATCGTGATGCTGCCCGCTGCGTATCTTCCAAACGACGGCTTCGCTCCGCGCGCGGTGCTGTACGTGCTGGGCATGGCGGCGTGTTCGACCGGCATCTCGCTCATGTTCCGCACCTATATCTCGCCCGAGGTCTACGAGCTGTTCGTCAAGGAGATCGCGGACAAGCTGCACATGGAGGTGCACCGCTTCAAGCAGATCTACGACATTTCCAGCGCACTCATCGGCGTTGCGCTCTCGTTTGCGTTTTTCGGTCTGTGGCACTTCGAGGGCGTGAAGCTCGGCACGATCCTCTGCGCGCTGATCAACGGGCCCATGATCGGCGCCATCTCCGCGTGGTTCGACAAGCACTGGGAGTTTTACGATGCGAAGAATTGGCGGGCATTTTTTGCAAAATAAGACTTGACTTCATGCGGATTTCTGATATAATAACTCTCGCTGTTGAGCATAGCGATACGCAGTGGTATCGAAGTGGTCATAACGAGCACGACTGGAAATCGTGTTGCCGGCAAAACCGGCACGAGAGTTCGAATCTCTCCCACTGCGCCAAAAAGAAGCATCCCGAAAGGGATGCTTCTTTTTTAATCAAGGATCTCGAACAGAGCGCGATTTGCCTTTTACCAATAACGGTACCCTCTTTTCTTGTGGCTGCGGCAATATTTTGAACCCAAAAGGCATTTCACAAAACCATAGAAAACTGAAATGATGAAGGTGAGAATATTAAGCATGATAGTTCACCAGCCTTTTGTAATTCTCCGTCAGCTTGATATACCCTCGCTCATTGCTCACAATATCTGCCCAAGCTAAAATTGCATTCAAAACGGCTTGAGGATCGAGCGCGGTTTCACCAGCGCATTTCCCGAAATACGCTATCGCTATAATACCTGCAACAGTATGCTCGTTAAGCTTATCGGAACCGACTTCATAACCGCGAGCCATGCCTTTAGCAGCCTTGCCCCCTTCTTTTTTCAACATTTCTACAATATCATCAAAGACTTTGAACTCATATGGGATCGGCAGCGCCTCGCAGGTAAACGATTTTCCGTCGCCGCTCAGATAAATATCATAGGGAATGCCGCTGTAGGAATAAGCGGTTGCTTTGCCGTTGGATTCAATGAGCTTGTTCCTTATGATGCTCGATGCATTTGTTCCGTGTGCTACCTCAAATCGGCTCATATTCATTTCCTCCATTTCATTTTTAGAGGTTAACCCTAAAGAACTTAGGATCTGCTCCAACCTTTTTTTCGCCGTAGGATAGGAAATGCTCAACTCTTCCTGCACGGTTTTCAAGTTTCCTCGTGATCTGAGAAAAGACATCAGAAAAGAAGCGTCCTCTGAACTCAGATAGTCAAAAGGACTTAATTCAAATGTATTGGAAACCTCTAAGCCGCATTTGGAACAGGATAATGTCTTGACGATCAACTTCTCACTGCAAGTCGGACAATGCGAAAGCACTTTCAACGGTTCACCCCCTCTTAGTATTATAGCAATATAATATCATTAGGTGAGAATAATGTCAATATAAGATTTAATATTATTTATTCTTGTTTGCAAAAGTGTGATACTGTTTTCGAGCAGCTCATGCTGTGTCAAAGAAAGCTAATCTGCTGGGAGGGCTTGCTTTGGCATTCGGAGCGCGCTCATGCCGCGGCTCCTCCTCTCCGAATCGAACCCGCGCGTTGGGCTTCGGCTCGACATTTCGTTTCATTCAAAAATTTTTTGCTTTTATAGAGCCTGCCCTTTTCCAAAGTAAAAAGCCCGCCCCGTAGGGCGAGCTTTTTTGGCAGCACCGCATCATCCGGCAGGAGCGATGCGGTATTGCCTTACTTCATGGCATGCTTCAGATCATCGATCACGCAATCCACGGCGTTACCCATGTTCTGCATGGTGCGTCCCACGCAGGTCTTCATGGATTTGCGCTTCGGAGTGACTGCCATGCCGGCAAACGCACCGAGAACCATCCCGATGCCCATACCGCGCCAAAAGTCGGTACACATCATGTTTCACACTCCTTGTTACACGGATAGTCTGCGCGGGAAAACACAAAAAATGCGCAAATGCGATTGCTAAAATGCACCAGCGCATTTATAATATAAATGTCAAAAAATTGATACCGAAACAAAAGACAAAGAGAGAAGAAAAAACATGACGACCGTTTATTTGATCCGCCACGCGGAGGCGGAGGGCAACCTGTACCGCCGCGCGCAGGGACACCATAACAGCACCATCACCGACCGCGGCTACCGCCAGATCGCGGCGCTTGCCAAACGTTTTGCCGACATTCCGATCGACGCGGTCTATTCCAGCGACCTTGCCCGGACCTGCACCACCGCGCTTGCCGTCACCTGCCCGAAAAAGCTCCCGCTGCACACGAGCGAGCAGCTGCGCGAGGTCGGCATGGGCGTATGGGAGGACAGGACCTGGGCGGAGATCACCCGCACCGACCGCGAGCAGCTGGTGCTGTTCAACACGGACTGCGGAAAATGGCACGTTGAGGGCGGACAGGACATCGTCTCCGTGCGCGAACGCATGACGGCGGAGCTTGCGCGCATCATTGACGCGCACCCCGGGCAGACCGTCGCCGTTTTTTCCCACGGCATGGCGCTGCGCACGCTCGTCGGCACGCTGCAGGGGCTGACGCTTGCCGAGATCGACCGGACCGGACACGCGGAGAACACCGCTGTCGCGAAGCTCGAGTGCGGAGAGGACGGCATCCGCGTCCTCTATCGTGACGACGCCTCGCATCTTCCGCCCGAGCTGCTCTCGCTTGCCCGTCAGGCCTGGACGAAGGACAAAGAGGGGCTGGAGGCAGGTATCTGGTTTGCGCCCTCCGGCGCGGAGGGACACTTCGATGTTCTGCGCGAGGGAACGCTCATCGGTGCGGTAAGTGTCGGAAAATGCGAAAATGGCGTCGCCGAGATCGAAGAATACCGGCTCGAGCGCGGTGAGCGGGGCAAAGGCTTCGGCATCCAGCTCATCGGACAGGCGGTGTCGTATATGCGCAGCCGCGGCTGCGACACGCTCCGCTGCGAGATCGCAAAGAGCAATGCGCCGGGCTTGAAGCGCGCGCAGCAGTACGGCTTTACCGCCGTGCAGGAAACGGCGGAAAGCGTCGTATTAACGAAATATTTCGGATACAATGAGGAATATCGCCTCAAAAAATTACAGGAAGCAATCAAATTAAGCGGAAAATAGTCAGATGAAGCAGAAGATAAAGGCATTTTTGCCGGTATCCAAAGAAGATATGCTCGCGCGGGAGTGGTATTATTACGACTTCCTCGTTGTCACCGCGGACGCCTACGTCGATCATCCGAGCTTTGGCACGTCGATCATCGCGCGCGTACTGGAGGCGGAGGGCTATCGCGTGGCGGTGCTTGCCCAGCCGGACTGGCACAGTGCGGACGCGCTGCGTGCCATGGGTCGTCCGCGCTTCGGCGTGATGATCGGCGGCGGCAACATCGACTCAATGGTCGCACACTATACGGCGGCGAAGAAGCGGCGCACGCAGGATCTATACAGCCCCGGGGGACGTATGGGACTGCGTCCCGACCGTCCGACGATCGTCTACGCCAACCGTGCGCGCGAAGCTTTCGGTGACATTCCCGTCATCGTCGGCGGTCTGGAAGCAAGCCTGCGCCGGTTCGCGCACTATGACTACTGGGACGACAGGGTGCGCCGCGCGCTGATTTTTGATGCACAGGCGGACCTGCTGGTCTACGGCATGGGCGAATCCGCCACGCGCGAGATCGCGCGGCGTCTTGCGGGCGGTGAACAGGTAAACACCTTGACAGATATCCGCGGCACGGCGTTCGTCACGCGCACACCGGAGGTCTGCGCCTATGCGCATGTGGAGTGTCCGTCGTATGAGGAGGTCTGCGCCGACAAGCGCGCCTACGCGCTGGCGACCAAGCTCGAATACGAGGAGCACGACCCCGTCCGCGGCAGGGCGCTGTGGCAGCGCTGCGGGCACGACACGCTCGTGGTCAACCCGCCCGCGATGCCGCTCTCGCGCGAAGAGCTCGACGAGGTTGCAGAGCTTCCCTATATGCGCGAGGTGCATCCGATGTACGACGCCATCGGCGGCGTCGCCGCCATCGAGGAGGTGCGCTTTTCCGTCACGCATAACCGCGGGTGCTTTGGCGGGTGCAATTTCTGCTCGCTGGCGTTCCATCAGGGGCGCATGGTCACCTCGCGCTCGATCGAATCCTGTGTGCGCGAGGTCGAGGGCTTTACGCGCGACCCAAAATTCAAGGGCTATGTCCACGACGTCGGGGGACCGAGCGCGAATTTCCGCCATCCCTCATGCAGGGAACAGCTCGCACGCGGCATGTGCCGCAATAAAAACTGTCTTGCCCCGCACCCCTGCAAGAATCTCGACCCGGACCACTCGGAGTACGTCGCGCTGCTGCGCCGCCTGCGGAGCATTCCGGGCGTGAGAAAGGTCTTCGTGCGCTCGGGCATCCGTTACGACTACCTGCTCGAAGATCAGGGCAGTCCGTTTTTGTCCGAGCTTGTGAAGTACCACATCTCCGGACAGCTCAAGGTCGCGCCGGAGCATTGTGTGGCGGGCGTGCTCGATTACATGGGCAAACCGCATTTCGACGTATTTGAAAAATTCTGGGACAAGTACCGGGCGGTGAACGAAAAGAACGGACGGGAGCAGTATCTGGTGCCGTATCTGATGTCCTCGCATCCTGGCTGCACGCTGGAGGATGCCGTGGAGCTGGCGGAGTTTCTGCACGCCGCGGGGCATCGACCCGAGCAGGTGCAGGATTTTTACCCGACGCCCGGGACGCTTTCGACCTGTATGTATTATACCGGCATCGACCCGCGCGATATGTCGCCGGTTTTTGCAGAGACCACGCCGCACGGCAAGGAGCTGCAGCGGGCGCTTCTGCAATGGTTCCGTCCGGAGCTCCGGGATCTTGTGATCGAGGCGCTCCGCAAGGCAGGCAGGGAGGATCTGATTGGGTTCGGACCGAAGTGTCTCGTGCGCCCCTATGGCAGCAGAAGCGCGCCGCGGCAGAGCGGAAAGCCCGCGCCGAAAAAGGCGGGTGCTGCAAAGGAAGGCAGAGCGTCGGAAAAACCGTCTGCCGCGCACGGCGGCAGAGCGCAGGAAAGGTCCGGGATTGCCGGGAAACCGAAAAGACTTGTCCGCAAGGCGGGCTGGGCGAAGCCGAAGGCAAAGACCGGGGCGGGAAAAAGGAAAAAAGAGAAGCGCTCTTAAAATGCCTGCCCCTCCGTCACGGCGAAAGGACGCCGCGTGTCCGCGCCGCGGCACGCATATCCGCATAGAAAAAGAGGAAGCCGCAAGGCTTCCTCTTTCATTTCTGCGTTACGCATTTTTAGAATGTCACGACTTCCTGCTCGGGCTTGCTCGTCGTGCTGATCTTTTCAACATACAGCACGGGACCTTCACCCTGATAGGCTTCAAACGCTTCCTTTTTGACCGTGGCGGTGACCTCCACCCAGTCGCGGTTCTTGTAGGCCTTGAGACGCTCGCCCTTGGCGACGATGCCGACGAACTGAATGTCGTTTTCGCAGCAGGTCATCACGAAGCGTCCGGGACAGTGTACGCCGGGGAACTTCTTCGAGTGGCACATGATGAGCTTCATGCGTACCTTCTTGCCGTCCCAGCGGTCGGGGTGATCCATCGCATCGACGTACCACACGCCGTAATCGTCGTCGGGAATGTCAATGAGCTCCGGCGTCATGTCGAACGGACACTCGTTGCCGGTGAGATAATCCTCGCTGTTGCCGTCGTTGTCCTCAAGGTAGATGTCCGCGCGGCGGTTGACCATGCGCAGGTTGCGCGCGCGCAGAGAAGCCTTCAGCTCCTCCGTGCAGCGGTTGAACACCAGCATGTCCGCGTTCGTGATCTTCTCCATCATCAGCTGCCCCATGTTCTTCACGAACAGCTCGAACGTCGGCGCGTGGACAAAGGTCATGATCTGATAGAGCACCCAGTTGGCGGGCAGCACGTCGCGGTAGAGCTTTTCCATCTGCCACATGCCGTTGTACTCGATGAGCACCTGCTTCGGCCGGTACTTCTTTTCCAGCTCCTTGCAGAACGCGAGCGTCAGCTCCTCCTCGGCGTCCACGGTCACGACCGTCACGTTGTCGAGCGCCTTCTTCTCGTACTCCTCGTCGCCCTCCTCGCAGCAGATGAGCAGCGTCTTGTCCTCGCGGGCAAAGCCGTCTTCCAGAATGCCGTTGATGAAATTTGTCTTGCCGGCGTCCAGAAAACCGGCGACCAGATAAACAGGAATATCCATACTATCGTTTCCTTATCAAATTACACGCCAAAGAGCGCCTGGAGCTTGTCTCCGCTCAGCTCCGCGCCGATGACGCAGAGTCTTCCGGTGTAGTCGGCGAGACCTGCGCGCACCTCGTGCTCCCCGGGGACATAGTCAAATTCGAGCCAGCCGCTTTCGCCGTTCACGATGCCCTTCGCGCGCAGGATCTGCCCGTATTCGCCGGAGTCGAGCGCGGCGAGAATGCGCTCAAGCTCGCTCCGGGAAAATACCCTGGGCGTCTCCCTGCCCCAGGAGGCGAACACGTCGTCCGCGTGGTGGTGATGGTGTTCGTGTTCATGTTCGTGGTCGTCGTGGTGGTGATGGTGGCACTCGCATGCGGGATCGCTGCATTCCTCACCGTCGTGGTGGTGATGCTCGTGCTCGTGCTCGTGCTCGTGTTCGTGTTCATGCTCATGCTCGTGCTCGTGGTCATGTTCATGCTCATGTTCCGCTTCATGCTCCTCGTGTTCGCGGCGCATTTCGGCGAGCACCTCATCCGCAAGCGATACCTTCTCGACGGCGCTCAGAATGACCTTGCCGTCGAGCTCGTCCCACGGCGTGGTGAGGATGGCGGCGGTGGGATTCTTCTCCTGCAGCAGGTGGACAGCGGCTTCCAGCTTCTCCTGCGAAAGCTTCTGCGTGCGCGAGAGGACGATCGTGCCGGCAGATTCGATCTGGTTGTTGTAGAACTCGCCGAAGTTCTTCATATACACCTTGACCTTTGTGGCGTCGGCGACGGTGACGAAGCTGTTGAGCACCAGATCCTCGCCCTCATCCACCGTATTCTGCACGGCGACGATCACGTCGGAAAGCTTGCCCACGCCGCTCGGCTCGATCAAAATGCGGTCGGGATGGAACTGCGCGGCGACCTCCTTGAGCGCTTTGCCGAAGTCGCCCACAAGGGAGCAGCAGATGCAGCCGGCGGACATCTCGGAGATCTCGATGCCGGACTCTTTCAAAAAGCCGCCGTCGATATTGATCTCGCCGAACTCGTTCTCGATCAGCACGAGCTTTTCACCGCGGTATGCCTCCGCGATCAGCTTTTTGATGAGCGTCGTCTTGCCGGCGCCGAGAAAGCCGGAGAAAATGTCAATTTTCGTCATGGAAATCAACTTCCTTTTTCATAAATTCCTGACTGATTATTGTATGCCCGTTTTTTGAACTTTTCAAGTCTTGTGCGCGGAAAAATACGCCGTTTCGCGCGGATAAGAAATGCCTGCGGAAAACCCGGACGCAAGAGCTGCCGCGCCTGAACGGGGTCGATGCGTTAAAACCCCGGCAGCGGGACGCGCCGCTCAAGCATCACGCGCCCGAAGCAGGCGAGCGTGCGCCCCGAGCCGGCGCCGAAAACCACATCGGCGTCTGCGCGGTTCCGGTTGAGCGAGAAAAGGTACGTGATACCCAGCGGGTCGCGGTAGTACTGCTTGCAGAGCATATCGCCGTCCACGCAGAAGATGCCGACGTCACCGTTTTGCAGCGGGTCGCGGTTGACGTACACGACGCTGCCGTCGGCAATATGCGGCTCCATCGAGTCGCCCTGAATGCGCACGGCAAATTCCGCACCGCACGGCACGGTCTCACCGCAGGTGATATAGTCAAAGTCCTCGCCGAGCGCGGGCGAAGCGTAGCCGGCGGCGGCGGGAGAGCGGTAGAGCGGGATCCGGCGCGGCTCGAAATCGACCAGACTGCCCACGTCGCGCGTCAGCTCGTTGCGGTATGTGCACAGCGCATTGACCAGGTCATGCACCGTCCGGCAGCCGGTCGGGGAGAGAGAACGGCACTTTTCGATCAGTTCCTGCTCCTTTGGCGTGCAGGTGAAGCCGATGGCGCGGAACGAATCGCGGTACAGATAGTTCGGCTCGACCTGCAAGGCGTCAAAAAGGCGCAGAAGAATATCCTCCTTGGGGGAGCTCAAGTCATTTTCATAGTTGCTGATGGCGGATGCGGAAACGCCCAGCTCCTCGGCAAGTGCAGCGCGTGAAAGCCCCAGCTCCTCGCGGCGCAGCCGCAGCTGCTTTCCAAAGCTCATGGAAATTACCTCCCTGTCAATACGGTTCGACACATTTCGACAGTATATTACCTCGAAAACTTGTTTCTGTCAATAAAGTTTAACAAGAAACTTGTAAAAATATTCTTGACAGAACAAGATTCTTGTGATATTGTAACATTGCTCACAAGAATCTTGCCTTTCGGCAGAAAAACAGCGCTGCCGCATTTCCTCCTTTTGCGGCGGCGCAGGACTCAAGCGGCAGAAAAAACTCCCAAACGCTTTTGCGTTTGGGAGTTGCATGCCGGAAAGGCTCAGAGGATTTGGGGCTCGCTGCACAGCGCGACATAGAACTGCGTCCTTGCCGCCTGATGGTAGGGGATCACCCAGAGCGTGCCGAGACCAAGGCACAGCGCGCCGACAATGTACCAGCCGATAAAGCTCAGGTCAAGCAGGAACAGCTCCATCCTGTGACCGTTCATCATGGCCGCGCTTTCGTCCAGGCACTGCCGCCAGTTGTATTCGGGGTGATCGACCTTCACGCAGTAGATCATCGACCAGGAGTAGGCTTTGAGGATGCCGGGGATCACGAGCAGAAGCGACCACAGCGCGATAAACAGCGATGAGAGGAAGCCGAGCACGAAGGTATCGCCGAAGCAGGTGGTGAAGCCGGTAAACAGCTCGCCTATGTCCATGGCCTGACCGTCGCGGGCTTGCTTGAGAAAGACGCGGTCACAGCCGTAGCTGATCGCGCCGAATACGAGCAGGGCGCCGATGCCGGGAATGATGCTGCCGGTGGCGCCGCTGATCGCGGAGGTGAGGAAGCAAACGAGCAGTGCGATCATCCAGGTGTTGGAAAAGAGACTGTTGCCGAGCTGCGCTCTGGCTTTCTGCTTTAGTTCCTGGTTGGACATGGGTACGACCCTCTTTCTTTCAGATTTCCCTGCCATTATATAAGGGGCAGTATAAAAAAGCAAGAAGAAAAGCAGCACGGCGGAAAAACGGCTGCGCGCCGTGAGGAAGGGGCAGCATTCCCGTTTTCGCCGCAGCGGCAGACAGCCCGCCGGACTGTCATTCACGACCGCATTCACGACCGCTCCCCTTCGAATTCGCTCATAAAACTTCATGCGCAGTATTGCGCACCACGATCATGGGCAAAAGCCAGAGCGCATGAAGTTTTTGCGCATCATTTTCGGTTGCCCCGAAGGGGCGAGAAAATGGCGCATCTTGTTTTTTTGCTATGCTTTTGCATAGCAAAAAAGATTTCCGAACCGCAGAAGCGGTTCGGAAATCCTGGTGGGGGAAGGTGGATTCGAACCACCGAAGTCACTGACAACAGATTTACAGTCTGCCCCCTTTGGCCACTCGGGAACTCCTCCATATTGAATTGTTCTGTCAGCTGAGTGGAGCTGGTGGACGGATTCGAACCCCCGACCTGCTGATTACAAATCAGCTGCTCTACCAGCTGAGCTACACCAGCATCTCAGCAACGGATTGAATCATAACAGATTCGCCCGGTTTTGTCAAGCAATATTTTAAAAATGGGAGGAAAAGTTTTTGCACTTTAAAACAGCAAAGAATCGTGCTGTCAAACGGGACGTGCCGGGGGCGGTCTGCTCCCTGTGCGCGCAGGACATTTACCTGGGAGAACGCGTCTGGTGCTGCAACGGAATGACCGTCTGCCGTGACTGCTTTGAACGGTTTGCGCGCGGCGTGCTCAAGCCGTTTGAGATCGTCCTGGGAGAGGAGATGGAACTATGACGCTATATCAGATGTCTTTCGTTTACCGCGAGGACGCGCTGCGCTTCCGCATGCGCATCACCGCCCTGCGCGAGCAGGCAAAGACCGCGGCAACGGAAGAGGAGGCGCGCCTGCTCAAGCGCCGCATCGAGGACCTGCAGGTGCTGCTGCGGCAGTCGCGCGAGCTTGCGGAGCTGACGCAGCACTATTATGAAAGGAGCTACTACCGCAATGCGAAATACACCCTATAGTATCCGCAACAACGAAGTGTACGGCGACATGGCGGCGTGGCTGCGGGCAAACGCGGAGGACAACGAAAGCGATGTGCGCCGTCTCAAGCGGAATCTGCGCCTTGCACGCGAGGAGGAGCTGACGCCGCGCCAGCGCCAGCTGATGCAGATGCGCTTTGAGCAGAACATGAGCGTGACCGAAATCGCGGATGCGCTGGGACTTGACAAGTCCACGGTCTCGCGCACGATCACGCGGGCAAAGCAGAGACTTTATAAATGCTTACGGTATTGCCTGTAACAAAAAATTTGTTAGAATTACATAAAATAAGCTTGACATTGTTGTATAAAAGGATAGAATACGACCGTGCTATATCCATGCAGGGGAAAGGAGACAGAACCATGCTGCATAAAGCCTTGGAAAACCGGTGGCTGCGTATTGTGATCGGCGTATTTGCCACATTCTGCTACGCCGTCGGCGTCAATTTCTTCATCGTCCCGATGAACCTCTACTCCAGCGGTCTGCTCGGCATTTGTCAGGTGATCCGCACGGTGCTGGTGCAGAACTTCGGATTTTCCACGGCGGTGGACTTTTCCGGTATTTTGTATCTGCTGATCAACATTCCGATTTTGCTGCTCGCGTGGCGCTCGATGGGCAAAGGCTTCCTGATAAGAACACTGATCTGCACGGTGGCTTCGTCCCTGTTCCTGAGCCTTCTGCACGCGCCGGCAACGCCGATTCTGGAGGAGCGGCTTGCCTCCTGCCTGGTCGGCGGCATCATCTGCGGCTTTTCCCTCGGGCTGACGCTCACCTGCGGCTGCTCTTCGGGCGGACTGGATGTGATCGGGCTGTGGCTGTCGAAAAAGGGCAGCAAATTTACCGTCGGACGCTTTTCCATGAGCTTCAACGTCGTGCTTTACGGTATCTGCGCCATTCTCTTTGACCTGCCCACGGTCATCTACTCCGTGATCTATATGGTGTTCGTTTCACTGTTCATCGACCGTGCGCATCAGCAGGGCATCAGCGACCAGGTGCTGATCTTCACAAAGGACGGGGACCCCGAGCTGCCGCGCAATATTATGACGCGCCTCGGTCGCGGTCTGACCTACTGGGACGGCAAGGGCGCCTACACGGGCAGCGACCTGCGCGTGCTGTGCGTGTGCGTGTCGAAATTTGAGGAGGCGGAGCTTAAGGAGGTCGTGCGCGAGCTTGACCCTCACGCGTTTTTTATCGTGCAGGAGGGCGTGCGGATCGACGGAAACTTTATTCGCAAGGTGTCGTAAAACATACAGAAATGCAGAAAGCCGTGCTTTTTTGGCGAAAAGCGCGGCTTCTTTTTGCAGGCATCGCTGCATTTGTGGATTTTATATGAACATTAGGAAAGTTTCATCGATTTTTTGTTGCTTTTTCTTTAAAAATATGATACTGTACGAACTAATCTTTTTTTGTTTGCGGCATGGAGAAAAATGGGAAAACGGAATTGTGAACGCCGCAACGCCGCATAGAATAGGAATGACAGAAGCTGCACGAGGAGGTATTCGTGAATGTTTACGGATAATTATTTTACAAGATTCAACCTTGCCGACGACGTCACCGCGGCACTGAAAAAATGCAGGTGCATTGCCTATGCGGAAACCAAGGAGGAGCTCGAGGAGATGGTGTACGGTCCCACGCACACCTCCCGCTATGATGTCGTTTACCCAATCGAGGGCATCGGCACCGTGAAGGAGGCCGAGGTCGTGCGCTGCAAGAACGGTCCCGTCGTCAACTTCATGGAGGACTATATGCGCCGCCGCGACCCAAACTGCATGGCGATCGGCGATGACCTGCCCTCGGACAAGCCGCGCTTCAAGGATCGCTTCGGCTATGAGTTTCCCAAACTGCGCACGGAAACGCTCGACTGGCTTTCCACGCAGCAGGTGCTGCTCCTGCCGTTCACGGCCGGCGACCGCACCTACGGCAGTCCCAGTCTGATGATCTGCCCGACGAACGCGGCGTTCTTTGCCCTGTCGCTTGCCAATATGCAGGGCTTCACCAGCATTTCCGACATTCCCGAGGGCTACACCCCGCGTTCTATCATCTATGTTGCGCCGCCGTTCCGCCACACGCATTTTAACGGCAAGCAGGTCGTGGTCCACAACCGTTCCAAGAAGCTGCACGAGGTCTTTGCCTATAACCTCTATCCCGGTCCCAGCGCGAAGAAGGGCGTGTTCTCCATTCTGCTCGACATCGGCGAGCAGGAGGGCTGGATCTGCTGCCACGCGAGTGCGGCAATGCTCGAAACGCCGTATGAAAACGAGGTCGTCTTCATGCACGAGGGCGCTTCCGGCGGCGGCAAGAGCGAGATGCTTGAGGACTTCCACCGCGAGGACGATGACCGGCTGCTCATCGGCACGCATACGGTCACGGGCGAAAAGTACTACATGACGCTCGGCGAGTCCTGCTCGATCCGCCCCATCGCGGACGACATGGCGTGCGCCTACAAGCAGCTGCAGGATCCTGAGGTCGGTATGCTCCGCATTCTTGACGCTGAGGACGGCTGGTTTTTGCGCATGGACGGTCTGAACGCTTACGGCAACAACCCTGAGTATGAGCGCATCTGCATTCATCCCAAGCGCCCGCTTGAGTTTTTCAATATGGACGGCGTGCCCGGCGCGACCTGCCTCATCTGGGAGCATGTGCTCGAATCCAACGGCAAGCCCTGCTCCAATCCGCGCGTGATCATTCCGCGCGATATGATCACCGGCATCGTGCCCGATACCGAGCCGGTCGAAGTCAACGTCAGAAGCTTTGGCGTGCGGATGCCGCCGTCCACGGCGAAGGATCCGAACTACGGCGTGATGGGCATGCTGCAGGTCGTGCCAGCGTCCATCGCGTGGCTGTGGAGACTGATTTCCCCGCGCGGCTTCAAGAATCCCAGCATCGCCGAGACCAACGCCGGCAGCGGTCTCAAGGCGGAGGGCGTCGGCTCCTACTGGCCATTCGCCACGGGCAGGAAGGTCACGCAGGCAAACATGCTGCTCGAGCAGATCGTCGCCTGCCCCAGGACGACCAATGTGCTCATTCCCAACCAGCATATCGGCGCTTACCATGTCGGCTTCATGGGCGAATGGATCGCCCGTGAGTATCTTGCCCGCCACACCGGCACGGTGCGCGCGAAGCATCTGGTGCCCGCGCGCTGCCCGCTGTTCGGCTACGCGCTCGACGAGATGAAGCTCGACGGTCAGTTCATCCGTCAGACCTTCCTGCGTCCCGAGACGCAGTCCAAGCTCGGCATCGAGGGTTACGATGCCGGTGCGAAGATCCTTACCGACTTCTTCAAGGAGCAGCTCACGCAGTTCGTCTGCGACGAGCTTTCTCCGCTCGGAAAGGAGATCATCGACGTCTGTCTGCACGACGGTACGCTTGACGATTACCTTGCGCTCACCCCGATGAAGCTGAAATAAATTCAACTTGATCGCTGCACCGTGCGCGGCGCAGAACAATGCAGAGCAAAAAGGCGTAAATGCGATTTGCATTTACGCCTTTTTGTACTATAATGTGTCTATCCCAGAATTTGAGGTGTCGCCATGGAACAGCACAGCATCAAGGTCATCGCGCGCATTCGCAGTGACTTTGCGGAAAAGTTCGGCATTCCGCGCCAAAGCGGTCTTGTGCCGCAGCTTCGCGCAACGGTCGTGTTTGAGCCGGAGTTCCGCAGCGCCGACGCACTGCGCGGACTGGAGGGCTTTTCGCACCTGTGGCTCATCTGGCAGTTTTCGCTCGCCGTGCGGGAGGACTGGTCGCCCACGGTACGTCCGCCGCGTCTGGGCGGAAACGAACGCATGGGCGTGTTTGCCACACGCTCGCCCTTTCGCCCGAATCCCATCGGGCTGTCCAGCGTGAAGCTTGAGGGCATCGGACAGGACGCGGCGCTCGGACCGGTGCTGTATGTTTCCGGCGCGGACCTGATGGACGGGACGCCGATCTACGACATTAAGCCCTATCTCCCCTATGCCGACAGTCACGCCGACGCGGTGGGCGGCTTCGCGCCCTCGCCGGAAGCGGCAATCGCGGTGGACTGTCCGGCGGAGCTCCTTTGCAGGCTGCCGCAGGAGCAGCGCGAGGCGCTTCTCGGCGTTCTTGCGCAGGATCCGCGTCCGCCGTATCAGGACGATCCGGCGCGTATCTACGGCATGCGCTTTGCCGGGCATGAGATCAAATTCCACGTGGAGCAGGGACGGCTGTACGTCACCGAAATCGAATAGACGGCGGCGAAACAAACAAAAAGGGACAGCGAATGCTGTCCCTTTTTTGATCGGTAAACAGGGCGGGCGGCGCGGTCAGTAGAGCGTGATGTAGCGCTCGACCTCCCACGAACTCACGCGCGTGCAGTAGGCGCTCCATTCCTCCTCCTTGCCGGCGAGATACTGGGAGAGCGCATGCTCGCCGAGTACGCCGCACACAAGCGGATCTGCCCTGAGCGCGTCCAGCGCTTCCTTGAGCGAGGAGGGCAGCGAGCCGATGCCGCGCGCGATGCGCTGCTCGCCCGTCAGCTCGTAAATGTTTTCCGTTGCCTCCTCCGGCGGCGTAAGACCGCGCTCGATGCCGTCAAGTCCGGCTGCAAGGCAGGCTGCCAGCGCCAGGTACGGATTGCAGGACGGGTCGGGGTTGCGCAGCTCCAGACGCGTGCCGGTGCCGCGCGGCGCGGGAACGCGAATGAGCGCGCTGCGGTTGCCGGTGGACCAGGAGATATAGCACGGCGCTTCGTAGCCGGGCACCAGGCGCTTGTAGGAATTGACAAGAGGATTGCTCAGCGCGCAGATGGCGGGGATGTGTTCGAGGACGCCGGCGATGAACTGATACGCAATGGGGGAGAGCTGATGCGTGCCGTTTTCGTCGTAAAAAGCGTTTTTGCCGTCGCGGAAAAGGGACATGTTGATGTGCATTCCGTTGCCGGCAACGCCGAAGATGGGCTTGGGCATAAACGTTGCGTGCAGACCGTCCTTGCGCGCAAGCGTCTTGACGGCGAGCTTGAAGGTCATGATATTGTCGGCGGCAGTCAGCGCGTCGGCATACTTGAAGTCGATCTCATGCTGACCGGCGGCGCACTCGTGATGGGACGCTTCAATCTCAAAGCCGATCTTTTCCAGCGCCAGACAGATCTGACGGCGGGTAAACTCGGCGCTGTCGAGCGGTCCCTGGTCGAAATAGCCGACCTCGTCGTTCGTTTTGGTGGTGGGCTTGCCGTCCGCGTCGGTCTTAAAGAGGAAGAACTCGCACTCGGGACCGACGTTGAAGGTGTAGCCCATATCGGCGGCTTTCTTGAGGACCTTGTGCAGCACGCCGCGCGGATCGCCGGAAAAGGCGGTGCCGTCGGGGTTGCACACGTCGCAGATCATGCGCGCGCAGACGCCGTATTCCTGGTTCCACGGCAGCACGGCGAACGTGTCAAGGTCGGGACGCAGGTACTGATCGGACTCCTCAATGCGGGTGTAACCTTCGATGGAGCTGCCATCGAACATGATCTGACCGTTGACCGCCTTTTCGATCTGGGATGCGGGCAGCGTCACGCTTTTGAGCTGACCGAAGATATCCGTGAACTGCAGGCGCACAAACTGGATGTGGTTTTCCCTCACGGTCCGAATTATGGTTTCACTGGTATATTTGCTCATGGCAAACTCTCTCCTTTCACCCGTATTTTTGCGGGGAAAAATATGAAAACAGTATACGACGGCGAAAGCCGCCGCGTCAATGATTTTTGTGCTTATTGAGAAAAAATTTTTTCCTGCGGAAGCTGTGCGGTCCCGGCGCTGCCGGCGGGGCAGGGCAAACGCCGGAAGAGACCGGCAGGGAACGCACGGCGCGGTTAAGCGGTCGTTAAAAGAAACAACTGCCCCGCAAAGGCTCCGTAAAGAGCGCGGAAAAGCGGTTGAATACCGAATTTTGCACGGTATAATGGCAGCAGAAACCATAAAGGAGAGCGTATTGTCATGCAAGTTTCCGGCGCATTTGTTTGTCTGATGGGTATGGGCGTCACCTTCGTGGGACTGGGCTGTATCATTCTTCTCACCATGCTGATGGGCAAGGTCATGGGCGCGATGGACAGGCGCAAAGCACCCGAACAGATCCCGGCGCCCGCGGCTCCCACCGTTCCGGCTGACGGTCTGACGGACGAGATCAAGATCGCCATTATGGCGGCGATCGCACAGGAACACGGCTTCAACATGGCGAATGTCAGCAATGTAAGTATCCGCAAGCTTTGAAAATTCCATTTCTTCCTTTACCTGTAAGAGGGGCGGTCTTTTCCGACCGCCCTTCTTACTGCAAGACAGCGCCACGCGGCAGAACCATTGCGAAAAACCTCTTTTATGCCGTAAAAGTTCCGACCGCTGCAAACGGTGCGTGATCATGCACGCTGTTTTTGCCGGCAGCTTCACTTTTTTCAAGTTTTAGCGCAAACTTAGCGAAGAGTGTGATACAATGGAAAAAAGGAAAGACGGCAGGGAGGCGGGCACAGAAACATGGAAGAGAAAAAGCGGATAAAATGGAAGATCCCCCGCGCGCTGCAGGACGCGCTCCTGACCATCGGCGTGTTTGCTTCGGCGGTGGCATTCTGCGCGCTGCTCCGCCGGCTTGCCGAGGGCGACGGATATGTGAGCCTTGTGTTCGTTTTGGCGGTGGCGGCGGTGTCGCGCTGGACGGAGGGCTACTTCTGGGGCATTTTCAGCTCGCTGTGCGGCGTCATCTGCGTGAACTACATATTCACCTTCCCTTACTGGGAGTTCAACTTTACCATGACCGGCTACCCGTTCACGTTTTTGACCCTGCTCGCGGTCTCAGTCATGATCAGCGCCATGACAACGCAGATCAAAAAGCAGGAGCGGCTCCGTATGGAGACGGAAAAGGAGTCCGTGCGGGCGAATCTCCTGCGCGCGATGTCGCACGATATCCGCACGCCGCTGACGTCAATCGTGGGCAACACGGCGGCGATTCTGGAGAGCAACGGCGCGTTTTCCAGGGAGCAGGAGCAGCAGCTGCTGCAGGATGTGAATGAGGACGCGCAGTGGCTCATCCGCATGGTGGAAAACCTTCTGTCCATCACCCGCATCAGCGACGAGCAGGCGAAGATCACAACGGAAATGGAGGCGGCGGAAGAAATCGTTGCCGTTTCCGTGCAGAAATTCTCCAGACGCTTTCCCGGCACCGACGTGTCTGTCGAGGTGCCGGACGAGGTGCTGCTGGTGCCGATGGACGCAACGCTCATCCAGCAGGTGATCATGAATCTTTTGGAAAACGCGGTCATTCACGGCGAAGGCACCACGAAGATCTCGCTCAGCGTCCACAGGGAGGGGGACGCCGCCTGCTTTACGGTCTGCGACAATGGACGGGGGATCCCGAAGGAAAAGCTCGGCACGATCTTTAGCGGCGGACTTTCCGGCATGCCGCACAATGATTTCGACATGAAAAAGAACATGGGCATCGGACTTTCCGTATGCCACACGATCGTCAAAGCGCACGGCGGCACGATGAGCGCGGAAAATCTCAAATCCGGCGGCGCGTGCTTCCGGTTCTATCTGCCGATGAAGGAGGGCAAAAGCAATGAAACTGAAAGATAAAGTGCTGATCATTGAAGATGAACAGAACATCAGCAACTTCATTTCTACCGTTCTCACGGCGAATGATTTCGACGTGCTCGTTGCCAACAACGGCGCACAGGCACTTTCCGTGATCACATCGCACTGCCCGGATCTGATCATTCTGGATCTGGGACTTCCCGATATGGACGGAGGCAATATTCTGCGCGAGGTGCGCTCGTGGTCGAATCTGCCGATCATCGTGGTCTCCGCGCGCACGCATGAGCATGATAAGGTCGCGGCGCTCGACATGGGCGCGGACGATTATATTGAAAAGCCGTTCGGCACGTCCGAGCTGCTTGCCCGTATCCGAACGGCGATCCGCCACACGCGCACGCCGCTTGAAAACAGCAGCATCGCCCGCTCCGGCAAGTTCAGCGTCAGGGGACTGATGATCGACTATGACAAGCACCGCGTGTTCGTCGACGGCGATGACGTGCATCTTACGCTCAACGAGTTCAAGATCGTGGCGCTGCTGGGCAAGCATGCCGGCAAGGTGCTGACCTACGACTTTCTGATCCGGGAGATCTGGGGTCCCAAGGCGAAGGCGGACAATCAGATCCTGCGCGTCAACATGGCGAATATCCGCCGCAAGATCGAGAAAAATCCAGCCGATCCGCAGTATATTTTCACGGAGATCGGTGTAGGCTACCGTATGCTCGACGGGGAAAACTGAGGTCACAGGGCGCACAGGCGCTTTTTGATACCAGGACGCGCAAGCGTCCCACACATTTCACGCAGGCGGCTTCTGCCAAACGGCAGGAGCCGTTTGCCTTATCATGAAAAAAGAGGACAGAAGCCTTCTGTCCTCTTTTCGCGTGATTCGGATTCGTTGCTCTTTTACAGCAGCTTATAAAGCACCGTCGCCACCTGCGCGCGCGTCATGGGACTGGCGGGGAGGAAGCGTCCGTCCGTGTCGCCGGTGAGAATGCCCAGGGCGCTGAGCGTGCTGACGTAGCTTTCCGCCCAGGGCGCGACCTGCGCGCTGTCACGGAAGGTCAACGCCGGCGCGGCATAGCCCTTCTCGAGAAGGCGTCCGATCATCGTCACGGCCTCCTGTCGGCTGATGTTTGCCGTGGGGAGAAAGACGATGGAACCGTCGGCGCCGGTGCTGCCCTTGGTGATGCCGAGGGCATACATGGCGCGTACGCCGTCATACGCCCAGGGCGCGATGCCGGCGCTGTCGGCAAAGGGAAGGGAGACGGAGGAGAAGTCCTGCGCGGGCGCGAGATAGCGGTAGAGCAGCACGGCAAATTCCTGACGGCTGATGTTGGTATCGGGCTTGAAGTTGCCGTACTCGTCGCCGTTGGTAATGCCGCTGCGCTTGAGATAGGAAACGTAGCTGTTCGCCCAGTGGTCGCTCATATCGGGGAAGGCGGGGCTCAGATCCTGCGCAAGGATATCCGCGCTTTTGCGCGTGAGGTTGCCGCTGGCATCGCCGGCAACGACCGTCACGCGGTGCAGCTGTCCGTCAGACTCGGGCAGCGTGACGGAGAACGTACCGCCGGACCAGGAGCAGTCGATCGCCGCACCGTCATAGGTGACGCGCAGCGTGGTGAGCGACGCGCCGTCGCAGTCATCGGCGATCGTGCCGGTCACGCGCGTGGGGTCGGTCTGCGTGTGGAAGGTGATCACCGGGGCGGAGGAATCCACCACGCCGTCGTAGGAAAGCACGAACTGGTCAAGGTAGATCGCGCTGATGCGCTCCGTGTCGGAGGTGAGGGAAAGACCGGTGATCCGCGTTGCGCCTGCGGGCAGCGTGACGGAGAGCTGCTGCCAGCCGGTGAAGTTCAGATACGCGGCGTCGGTGCTGCCGGCGTCGGTCTCCAGCGTGAGCATGGCGCCGCCGGCGTCGCCGAAGACCCAGAAGTTCACGCTGTCATAGCTTGCCTTGACGGGGTAATTGAGCCCGATCTCCGCGCTCACGCCGGGGTAGGTGGCATAGTCCAGTCTGCCGGAGGCGCTGCCGCGGCGGACATAGCTTTCGTTCGTGTTTTGCGAGAGCATCGCGTTCACGCCGGTGTAGGCTTCAAAAGGCTGCTCAAAGGTGTCGAGCGTGCGCAGCGGGTCTGCCGAGACCGACACGGGAACGGTCAGCGAGGCCTTGCCGACGCTTACCGTCAGCGAGCCGCTGCCGATCGGACCGGCGGCGGTAAAGACGCCGTTTTCATCCACAGTGCCGACATTGCCGTCCACGCGCCAGGTGAAGCACCGGCTGCCGCCGAGAACGCTGAGATGCTGATAGACCGCCTGCGCGCTCAGGGCGACCTTGTCGCCGCGGGAGAGCGACAGCGCGGTAACGGCTTTGCCGTCCCGCAAAAGTGTAATGCTGTCAGGGTCGGTGATCACGCGGATCTCCCGGGTGGCGTATTTGCTGCCGCTGCGCGCACCCACGGTGACCGTTCCGGACGCGGGCGCGGTGAGGATATTACCCTCCACGCTGCCGCGGTCGGAAGAAAAGGTGAGCGAAGCGCGCATGGGGATGTAATTCGTATCCACGGCAGCGCCGTACAGCTCGACCTCGGCGCTGGGGAGGCAGCAGTCAGCCTGCGCGGAAAGATAGATGTGATGCAGCGTTCCGGTGGACTCGCCGGAGGCGACAAGGAACACATGGTTGGTCACGGCGCGCAGCGAGCCTTCGGAGGGCTTGTTGGCAAGCGTCGCCTCCGTGTCGGTGGGCATCGTGGCAAAAAGCGTTGTGGAGCCGCCGCCGTCAAGGCTCATCGCCGTGACGCAGCCAAGCTCGACCAGGCGCTCGGCGACCTGCGAAAGACTTGCGCCGATGCTGTAGCCCGCCTGGCGGCCGTCGATCGTGTAGAGGATCAAAGAGCCGTCGGCGGTCAGACCGATCGCCGTGCGCGGCGCGCTGCCGGAGGGCAGACCGGAGCAGACCTGAGCGTTGTCCACAAGCTGATACAGCGCGCCGACCATGTTCGTCACACCGTTCCACTTCTCATCGTTCGCACTGACGCGGACAGTGATGCGCTCGCCGCGGGTCAGCGCGAGCAGCGTGTCGGTGTAGCCTGCGCCGGAATTCAGATTTGCGGAGAGGACGTACTGGTCGTCGTCGATGACGGTGTCTTTGGTATTGGGCAGCACCTCGTCGACCACAAGCTCCAGCTCGCCGCCGATGCTCAGCGCACCGTCGGCGACGGAGCAGACGACCTCCACGCCGGCTTCGCTCGTGCCGGTGGAGCGGCGGGCGTTGAAGGCAGAGTCATACAGGAAGATGCCGTAGCTGCTCTGACGCACATAGTTGAGCGCAAAGATGGGAAACTGCAGACCGCTTTCGGTCTCAGCGGTCATGCTCAGCTCGGGCTTGCCCATGACCGTCGTGCCGTCGTCGTAAAAGCCGATGGCGTAGCCGCTGCCGCTGGCATTGCGCAGCACGCCGTCCGTCATCACGCTGCCGAGCGGAACGCCGGTGGCGGTGTCGTAATAGTCGCCGTTGATGCCCGCCACCACGCGGTATCCCTCCTGCTCAAGCGCCCTGGCGGCGGCGGAGACGGTGGTGAGCTGCGTGGTGTAATCGCCGCCGGTGACAATGGGCGTGACGCTGCGGTTCGGCGAATAGACGACATAGTTCTCCTGCCGCAGGTCGGAGTTCGTGTTGCTCCAGAACGTGCCGGCGGCAAGCTGCGTGCTTTCGTTGACCGTGACGGACGACAGACGCAGATCGTCGCCGAGCGCCACGGAGGCGCGCGCCGTCAGCGGCGCGGCGGCAAGAACGATGGCAAGGGAAAACGAGATAACTTTGCGCACGGTAGCTTTCACAGTGGCCCTCCTTTGGAAATGCATGGCTGATTGGTATACATAACACAGTATAACATACGGCGTCTCATAAGTAAAGACGAAGCGGGACGGAAAAAGTTTCCATTTTTTCCCTTCAAACCGCGTCGAGAACGCAGCCGATGATGCGGTTGGAGAGGAGAAAGCCCTGCGGCGTGAGATACCAGCGCTCGCCGTTTTGTCCGGCAAGACCGTGCGCCTTGCATTCGCGCAGCACCGCTTCCGCGCCGGCAAAGGGCAGACCTGCCTCCCGCGCGCAGATGCCGCGCACCGTGCGCAGTCCCAGCATCAGATACTCCTCCTGCCGCTCACGCGGCGAAACGGCGGCGTCCTCGCTGTAAACGAGGCTGCCCTGCAGATAGGCGTTTAGGTCGCGCGCGATGGCAAAGCGCCGCCCGCCGAAGTCCGAATGCGCGCCGGGACCGAAGCCGAGGTATTCTCCCAGCGTCCAGTATTTCAGGTTGTGGCGCGACTCGTATCCGGGCTTGGAAAAGTTGGAGATCTCGTATTGCCCGTAGCCGTTTTCGCGCAGAAAGCGCACCGCCTCCAAATAGAAGTCCGCCTGCGCGTCGTCGTCGGGAAGCTGCGCCTGAGCGCGGCGGCTGTAAAGCGGGGTGCCTTTCTCGACCTTGAGACCGTAGCAGGAAAGATGCTCCGGCTGCAGCGCGGCCGCCGCAGCGAGATTCGCCTGCCAGCGCGCCATCGTCTGGCGGGGCAGTCCGTAAATGAGGTCAAGGCTCACGTTGTCAAAGCCTGCGCTTCGCGCCGCCGCCGCGGCACGCACGGTCTCCGCGGCGGTGTGGATGCGTCCGAGCGCGCGCAGCTCGCCGTCGTCAAACGATTGCGCGCCGAGCGAAATGCGGTTGAAGCCCGCACTGCGCAGCAGCCGCAGCGCGCCGGCGTCTTGCGCGCTGTCGGGATTTGCCTCAAAGGTGATCTCCGCGTCGCGGGAGAGCGCATAGTGCGCCACGACCGCTTCAAGCAGCTCCGCGAGCCGCCGTGCGCCAAGCAGGCTCGGCGTGCCGCCGCCGAGGTAGACGGTATCGACGCGGTAAGGCTTCGCGGCGGCGGATCTCAAAAGAAGCTCCCGCTTCAGCGCGGCGCAGTAGGCGTCCATCTTCTCCTCGCTGCGCGCAAGGGAGTAGAAGTCGCAGTAAATGCACTTGCTTTTACAGAACGGGATATGAAGATAAAGTCCGAGCGGACGGGCGTCTGACATGGCGCATCACCTCACGGAGCATTTTACCGTTTTTTATCGTTCGAGGCAAGAAAAACATAAAAACAGCAGTTTTGGCAACACTATGCCAAAAGGAGTGATCAACATGAACATGACACCGCAGGAATATCAGCAGTATGTCAAGCAGCGCTCTCCGAAATCGCCGATCGTCAAGGATACCGTGATTGCCTTCATCGTCGGCGGCGCGATCTGCGTGATCGGTCAGCTCATCATGAACGGCTTTTTGTCGACCGGCATGGAAAAAACGGACGCGAGCAGCGCAACGTCGATCTGTCTTGTGTTTCTCTCGGCGCTCTTTACGGGACTGAACCTTTACAACTCGCTTGCCCGTTTTGCCGGCGCCGGTACGCTCGTGCCGATCACCGGCTTTGCCAACTCCGTCGTCTCTCCCGCGATCGACTTCAAGAGCGAGGGCTTCGTCACCGGTATGGCGGCGAAAATGTTCACGGTCGCAGGGCCCGTCATCGTGTTTGGCACGCTTGCCAGCGCGGTCTACGGCGTGATTTTGATGCTGCTGTAAAAAAGACCGCAGGGAAAAAGAGGGGACCCCATACGGGGTCTCCTCTTTTTGCATGTTGTTCACTTCCGCTCAGAATTCGAGCTTCGTCCAGTCGTAATTGTCGATCAGCTTGATCCACTGCTCGTCGCCGTTCTTCTCGGTGGCATAACGCTCATAGGTGTGAGAGTTTGTGGCTTCCTGAACAGCGATATAGTACCAGTCGCCGGGCTGATTGTCCGGGAAGGTGAGCATCACACGGTGCGAGAGCAGATGCTCCTCCTCGGAGGGCACGCGCTCAAGCACGCGGTTGATCATCGTCATCGTCTCGGCGCGGGTGATATACTGGTCGGGACGGAAGGTGCCGTCGGGATAACCGGCGATCCAGCCGTTGCCTGCCGCCAGCTTGATATAAGCCTCGGCCCAGTGACCGGCGATGTCCTTGAAGCCCTCGGAATCCTTGTCAAGCTCGGCGAACATGGCAATGACCTTTGCCATTTCCGCACGGGTGATGGGTGCGTTCGGACGGAAGGTGCCGTCGGGATAGCCGTTGATGATGCCGGCATTGGAGAGCGTGGAAACCGCGTTGTTGAACCAGTCGCCCGCCTTGACATCCGTGTAGGCGTTGTCCTTCGTCCAGTAGAGATCGCGGGTTTCATCGGAGAGCAGACGGAAGAAGATGGTCGCGACCTCGGCGCGGGTGATGGCGCCCTGCGGCTGCACCGTGCCGTCGGGATAACCGACAACGTAGGCATAGTGGTCAGCCTTGTTCAGCTTGGGAGCAACAGGCGGATTGTGGGGCTTTGCATTCCTGTCGAACTGTGCCGTGTAGGTTGCATCCTCAGTCACCGCTACGATCTTAGGAGTCCAGCCGGTGAAGGTGTAGGTGTACTGTGCATCCGCCGCCTTGCTTCCATCAGCATGCGTCGGAGTCGCGCCGTAGGCAACCTCAGTGGTGTCGTCCACCTTGCCGTCGCCGTCCGTATCCCAGCTGATCGTGTAGACGTTAATGCCGAACGTGCCGCTGATCACCAGATTCTCTGCGGGCATCTTCGCGGGAGTTTGCTTATCCCAGCCACTGAAGGTGTAACCTTCCTTGGTCGGAGTCGGAGCTGCTGCTACATCTGCGCCGTACTCATAGCTCTCGGTCTTGTAGTCCTCGCCGTCTACCTTGTACGTAATCGTGTAGCTGTTAATGCCGAACGTGCCGCTGATCACCAGATTCTCTGCGGGCATCTTCGCGGGA
>SAMEA3663296__coassemble_86_pt1 | contig 57685 bp, 54 predicted proteins | sample SAMEA3663296__metabat2_low_PE_021 | metagenome-assembled genome bin SAMEA3663296 (sample SAMEA3663296) | pig gut metagenome | biome: pig gut; feature: pig-associated habitat; material: faeces | place: China | collected 2013
GACCTCATTCAGCCAGAGTCTGCAAACGAATTTGCGCATAATTCTTGACGGCACCAAAGCCCTGCATATCGCGTCCTTCCCTGCGCGGGCACGACCGATGCCGGACGTGCCCGCTTTCGGCAGCGAGGCGGGGCAGGGCGCACCCGGGAAAGCGGATCTCACCGTCGCGCCGACCATGGCGAGGAGAGGGCGATTTGGTGAAATTTCCCAAAAAGCGGCGTGTCGCACGCTGCGCGGGAATGTGTAAAGAATCGAATAAAAAATGAATAAAGATTCAAAAAATTTATAAATTCATTATACAAAATCGTTGCGCTCCCGTTGAGATTGGAGACGGACGGCGCTGCGTTCGACAGATGCGGAAAATTTATCCCGGTCTTTTTTTGGTTTCTTTTTGGCGAGATATCATAAAAAATGTCGGGATTTACTGAATTTTGTCGTTGTATATCGAACTTTGGCGCGCTAAACGCGGGCTTAACATCCTTTATAAAAAGTGAACCCCTGCGGCGAGGGCGGCGTCAGGGGGCGGCTTGGCGAAATTGGAGAAAAGAAACCTGCATCTTGCAAAAATGAATTTTTTTGCATAGAATGTAAATGCCCGAAGGGAAAAACCGCAGTTCACCAACCAAAACGAAATAAGGAGATCATGTATGAAAAAGCTGTTTGCTCTGATCCTGTCCCTTGCAATGATCCTGTCGCTCGTCGCCTGCAGCGGCTCTGCTGACAGCGGGGCTGCGTCTGACGGTGGCGGCGGGAAGCAGACCGTCACCATAGCCACCGGCGGTACGTCCGGTACATACTACGCGGTCGCGAACGCCCTCGGCTCTGTCCTGCGCGACAAGCTGACCCGTTCCGACCTCTCGATACAAGCGTCCGGCGCATCCAAGGCCAACGTCTTTCTCGTTGCCGACGGCGAAGCCGACATGGCCACCCTGCAGGGCGACGTCCTCGCCTATGCGCACGACGGCATTGACCTCTTCGCCAATGACGGCGCCGAGACCAGCGCCCTCTGGGTCACCGCACTTTACAACGAGACGGTGCAGCTGATCGCCTCACCCGAAATCACCAGCATCGAGCAGCTGCGCGGCAAGAGCGTCTGCGTCGGTGACGTCGGCTCCGGCACGGAGTTCAACGCCAAGCAGATCCTTGAGGCCTACGACATGACCTTCGACGATATCAACGCGGTCAACGGCAGCTTCTCCGACGGCGTGGAGAGCCTGAAGGACAAGAAGGTCGCTGCGGCCTTCACCGTCGCGGGCGCGCCCACCACCGCCATCGTTGACCTCTCCACCACCAACGACTTCAATATGCTCTCTCTGTCCGATGACGCGGTCGCCTATCTGACCGAGAAGTATCCGTTCCTGACCTACGATTCCCTGCCGGTCGGTACCTATGCCGGCATCGATGAGGAGATCAAGTGCGTTGCCGTCAAGGCCGTTCTTGTCGCCTCCGAGAATCTGAGCGAGGATGTTGTTTATGAGCTGGTCAAGGCGATGTACGAGAATCAGGAGGCGCTTGTCGGCGGTCACTCCAAGTTCCAGTATCTGACGCTTGAAAACGCACTCTCCGGCCAGGGCGACACCCCGCTCCATCCCGGCGCCGAGAAGTACTACCGCGAGGTCGGCCTGATTGACTGAACAGGACCAATCCGCCCTGCGTGATTGTGTGTAAGAAATCTAATCGCGGCTCCCGTGCGGGCAGCCGGCCCGCGCGGGAGCCGCAAATAAAGGAGGGAACACCTTGTCCGAGTTGGAAAAGAAAGACATTGGACACGAAGACGTCCATATGTCGGACATTGAATTTGTCAGCCAGAACGAGGTTGACGAAATCATGAAAAAGTACGACCGCGAGTCAAACACCCGCATTTGGGAGGGGACACCCGGAATGGTTGTGCGCTACGCGCTGGCAGCGTTCTCCGTCTTTATGATCTGGATGAACCTGTTTGCCACATGGGATGAGCGCATCCGCCGCTCCATCTTTGTCGGTCTGCTCATCCTCTTCACCTTTATTATCTACCCCCTGCGCAAGGGCAAACCCGGCAAGCCGAACTCCATGCCCTGGTATGATATCGTCCTTGCGCTGGTCGGCAGCAGCTGCTTTTTCTATTTTGCGCTCAACCTCAAGGAGATCACCGCGATGGCGACGCGCATTACCCAGCCGCTCATCGTCATCGGCATCATTGGCACGCTCGTTCTCTTTGAGGCAACGCGCCGCGTGGTCGGTCCGCCGATTTTGTGCGTGGCGGCGATCTTCCTGCTCTATGCGTTCGCCGGCGCGGACATGTCGCTGCGCGGCGTGGTCTATAACCTGTTCTATACCACCACCGGTATTCTCGGCGTTCCGATCGGCGTGTGTTCCACGTTTATCTTCCTTTTCGTCCTGTTCGGCGCATATCTCGAGTCAACAGGCATCGGCGATTTCTTTATCCAGCTGGCCAACATGGTCTGCGGCTGGGCGTCCGGTGGTCCGGCGAAGGTCGCAGTCATCGCCTCCGCGCTGGAAGGAATGGTCTCCGGCTCCTCCGTTGCCAACACTGTTGGTTCCGGCTCGATCACCATTCCGATGATGAAAAAGACCGGCTATCCGCCCGAGTTTGCCGGCGCAGTCGAGGCGACCGCCTCCACCGGCGGTCAGATCATGCCGCCCGTCATGGGCGCCGCGGCGTTTCTGATGGCGGAAATGGTCGGCGTTCCCTATGCCACCATCGCCGTGAAGGCCATCTTCCCCGCGATCCTTTACTTCACCGGCGTGTTCATTATGGTTCACTTCAAGGCACAGCGCGAAGGTCTGCGCGGCATTCCCCGCAATGAGCTGCCCAAGCCCCGCGAGGTGCTGCCCAAGCTGTACCTGATCATCCCGCTTGTCATGCTCATCTTCATGATGGGACAGGGCTATACCATGTCCCGCGCCGCCATCATCGCCACCGTCGCCTGCATCGTCGTCGCCCTGTTCAACAAGGATAACCGCATGAATTACGACAAGTTCGTCCGTGGTCTTGAAAACGGTGCGAAGAACGCGCTGTCCGTCGGCTGCGCCTGCGGCGTCGCGGGCATCGTGGCAGGTGTTGTCACCATGACTGGTCTCGGCGCGGTGTTTATCAAGATCATCACCAGGGTCGCCGGCGACAATCTCTTCCTCGCCCTGCTGATGACAGCCGTCTGCTGCATCCTGATGGGCATGGGCGTCCCCACCACCGCGAACTACGTCATCATGGGCACCACCTGCGCGCCCATTCTCATCTCCGGCATGGGGCTTGAGCCGCTTGTTGCGCATATGTTCGTCTTCTACTACGGCATCATCGCCGATATCACGCCGCCCATCGCCCTTGCCGCGACCGCCGGTGCTGCCATTGCCAAGACCAAGCCCATTCCGACGGCTTTCCAGGCGCTGCGCCTTGCCATCGCGGCATTCATCGTCCCGTTCATCTTCGCCATGGATCCGGCGATGCTCTTCATCGGCGAGAGTGTGACCATCCTGCATGTCGCGATGATTATCGCTACGGCGCTGCTCGGCATGTTCATGCTGGGCGCGGGTCTGATCGGCTGCATGAAGCATCCGCTCTCGATGCCCGTGCGCGCTGCTTTCGCCGTGATCGGTCTGCTCTGCGTCCTGCCGGACCTGCTGCCGTCTCTGATCGGTACGGCGCTCGCCGTGGTCGCGATCGTGTGGCAGTATGTGCTGTTTGCGCGCAAAAGCAATGTAAGGGCCGCTTAATATATTACATCATGCTTTCTCTCTCCTAAAAATACGCAATCTCCTAAAATGCCGGAAAGCCGCTGCAACGCAGCGGCTTTCCGGCATTTTATCGAGCAATTCTCCCGCTCAGCCGCCCACAGAGGGTGACGACTCCGGTCTGACCGGTTTTCGGGTTTCCGAGGTCGGGCAGCAATGTGAGATGTCCGGCAGCGCAGGGCTGCCGCGTGGCGCGCTGTCGGAATGACGCGGAACCCAATGAAAAAACACCGCCAAATTGACGGTGTTTTTTCTCAAGATGTAACATCGCAACACTATAGATGCCGCCTTCTGGCGGCTGCGCCGAATGGCGCGTCACAAGCGTTTTGCCGCAGGCAAAACCTTGGCGGAGGCGGAATTCACTTCCGCCGAGCATTTCAATCACCGAAGGGTGGAGCGCCGCTATGCGGCGCGGAACCCAAAAAGAAAGACACGACTTTCGTCGTGTCTTTCTTTTTGGTGGACTCGAAGGGATTCGAACCCTCGACCTCTCGGATGCGAACCGAACGCTCTCCCAGCTGAGCTACGAGCCCGAAGATCACAGCGCTGATCTTTTCAGCCAAAGCATCATACCACAGTTTTTTCTGTTTGTGAAGCCCTATTTTTGAATTTATACAAATTTTTTGTTGCGTAATCTCAAACAATATAGTAAAATATCTTCGTTATCTTCCTCCGCATACAGCTGCGGAACCGGTCTCGCGCAATGGATGCCTGCGAACCATGTCAGGCGGGGAACCGAGCAGCATTAAGCGGGATCGTTCATGTGCCGTGAGGGCGCCGGTTCCGTGGCTGTATACGGAGGAGCTTTTTTATCGAAGGGGTGGGATCATGTATCAGGCGCTTTACCGCAAGTGGCGGCCAAAGACCTTTTCGGATGTGGTAGGGCAGGAGCACATCACCTCGACGCTGCAAAGGCAGGTCGCCGAGGGGCGGCTTTCGCACGCCTATCTCTTTACCGGCACGCGAGGCACGGGCAAGACGACCTGCGCGAAGATCCTGGCCAAGGCGGTCAACTGCGAGCACCCGGTGGACGGCAACCCCTGCAATGCGTGTCCGAGCTGTCTTGGCATCGAGAGCGGCAGCTTCCTTGACGTGATGGAGCTGGACGCGGCGTCCAACAACGGCGTGGACAACGTGCGTGCGCTGCGCGACGAGGCGATCTACTCTCCCGCGCAGGTGAAAAAGCGCGTGTATATCGTGGACGAAGTCCACATGCTCTCGACGCCGGCCTTCAACGCGCTTTTGAAGATACTGGAGGAGCCGCCCGAGCATTTGATGTTCATTCTGGCAACCACGGAGCTGCACAAGGTGCCCGCAACGATCCTCTCGCGCTGCCAGCGCTTCTCGTTCCGCCGCATTCTGCCGCGCGATATTGCCGATCGCATCGAGCAGGTGGCAAAGGCGGAGGGCATCGACCTGAAGCCGGACGGCGCGGAGCTTTTGGCGCGGCTGTCGGACGGCGCGCTGCGTGACGCGCTGTCGCTGCTCGACCAGTGCGCGGCAAACGGCGGCGCGATCGACACAGACGCGGTGCTTGAGACGCTCGGGCTTGCCGGCAATGTACAGACCGCGCAGATGATGGAATGTATCCTGCGCCGTGACGCGAAGGCGGCGCTTCTGCTTTTGAACAGGCTTTATGCCGGCGGCAAGGACGTCGGAGCGGTGCTTGGCGAAATCGCCGTGCTCGCGCGCGACCTGCTGATCTCGACGGCAGCGCCCGAGGGTGGGGCAAGCCTGCTCTCCGGCGGATACGACGCAAACACGATGAAGAATCTGCTCGCGCTGGGCAGCGGCGCGCGGTTCATCCAGATCAGCACGATCTTACAGACCGCGACGGCGGAGCTGCAATTTTCCGTCAACCGCCGCACGGACGCGGAGCTGTGCCTTTTGAAGCTGTGCGACGAGACGCTTTCGGGCGACCTCACGGCGCTGGGCGCGCGCATCGCGCGCCTGGAGGAGCAGCTCGCCGCAGGGGTGCGGCTTGCGGCGCCCGCCGCGGCAAAAGCGGCGCCTGCCCCTGCCCCGGCTCCCGCAGCCGAGGCGGAGCGGGGCGATGTTCCCTGGGATGAGCCGCCGCTTGAGGAGAAATCGCCGCTTTGCGGCGAGCCGACCGAACAGCAAAAGGATGAAGAAGCTGCGCCGTCGGCTGAGCCTGCGGTGCAGGCGCAGGAAAGCGATGCCGGCGACGTGTTCGCACAGCTGATGGAAAGCTACAAAAACCGTCTTGCACCGGATAAACGCGCCTTTATCGGCATGGCAAAGGGAAGGCTTCAAAATGACACGCTGACCGTCTACTGCGCGATGGACCTGCAGAAGAATATGCTCGATCAGAAGGCGGTCACGGACGTGCTGGAGGAGGTGACCTCCCGCGCGGTCGGAAGGGAAATCAAGGCGCGTGTCGTCGTGGGTGAGCCGGAGGGCGGTCAAAAGTCCGACCCGATGGAAAAGCTCATGCGCATGGGCAGCAAGTTTGACAATTTTACAATAAAGTAAGGAGAGAGCGATATGGCAAAGGGTTACAGTGCGCGCCGCGGCTTCAGCAACGGCGCCGGTCAGATGATGAAGCAGCAGCAGATGCAGCAGCAGCTCATGAAGATGCAGGAGGATATGCAGAAAGCGCAGCAGGAGGTCGAGGAGCGGTCCTTTTCCGCCTCCGTCGGCGGCGGCGCGGTGAGCGCAACGGTCAACGGCAGGAAGGAAGTGACCGCCATCAGCATTCAGCCTGAGGCGGTCGACCCCGAGGATGTCGAGATGCTGCAGGACCTCATCATTTCCGCGGTCAACGAGGCGCTGCGCCAGGCGGAGGACGCCATGAGCGGCAGGATGAATGCCTTCACCAGCGGTCTCGGTCTCGGCGGCTTTGGCCTGTAAAACGGCAAGAAAAACACCCGGTTTTGTAAAAATCGGGTGTTTTCAGCAAAAAAGACTTGACTGTCAAGCAACTTGACAGTGTAATGTGGTGGCATCAACAAACACGGAGGATCAGTATGACTATCAGAACCGTCGAAAATCTGTCCGGCATGACGCGCGCGAATATTCGCTTTTACGAGGTGGAGGGTCTGATCTCCCCGCAGCGCGGGGAGAACGGCTACCGCGATTATTCGGAGCAGGACCTCGAAATCTTGAAGCGTATTCGGCTTTTGCGTGCGCTGCGCATCCCGCTCGAAGAGATTAAGGCGCTTCAAAGCGGTCAAAAAGAGCTGCTTGCCGCGCTTGACGAGCAGATCGAAGTGCTTGCGCGGGAGCAAAAGCTGATCGGTCGCTCGCAGGAGGTCTGCCGGGAAATGCGCGCGGACGGCGTGCAGTACGAAACGCTCAATGCGCAGCGCTATTTGGATGCGCTGATGCAGGAAAAGGGGAGCGCGGACACGCTGGCGCTGACAGAGGATGTGCTGCCGCATGTGCGCGCGCCGTGGCGCCGCTATTTTGCGCGCTCGTTAGACCTGGGGATCTGCAATATATGCCTTTCTATCGTTCTCACGGTTGCCTTTCGCGTCAACCTTGCGCTGGGCGGCAATGCGCTGCGCCTGGCGATCCTGGCGGCGGGGCTTATGCTCATGATGTTCTTTGAGCCGCTGCTGCTGTCAAAATTCGGCACGACACCGGGCAAGTGGATCCTGGGTCTGTCTGTGACCGATGAGGAGGGAAACTCACCTATTCAGGAGCGCAGAGGCGCACGGTCGGTGCACTGATCCGCGGTATGGGGCTGAACATTCCGCTTTACGGCTGGTACCGGCTCTATAAGAGCTATGCCGCCTGTGCCGACGGGCAGAGGCTTACGTGGGAGGAAGGCTCCGTTCTCGTGCTGCGCGATGAAAAGCCGTGGCGCGTTGCGGTGTATGCCGGCGTACGTGCCGTTGCGGTTGGCGCCCTCACTTTGGCGGTCATATGTGCGTCACTCCCGCCGCACCGCGGAGAGATCTCGGCGGCGGAATTCTGCGACAATTTCAACCGCCTTGCGGAGTATTACGATGTATTTGAAGGCAGAAAACTCGACAGTGAGGGTCATTGGATCAGCAGCTACCCGTCCGGCAGGGAGTTCGCGGAAGACAGGATCGCTCAAACAGATTTCCTTCTGACCGAGGAAAACGGCGTGCTGCAAAGCGTATCCTTTGCCTGCCGGGAGAGTGACCGGGTGATTTATTTTGCCAGCGACTTGCAGGATCGGATGTTTCTTTCCGCGTTGTCGTTCGCACTTGCGCAGCAGCGTGGTCTGCCGCTGGCGGCGCAGAAAGAAATTGCAGAGCAGATCAGCGCGCATCCGTTTGAAGAGTTCTCCTTTACCGTCAATGGAGTGAACATCGCGTGCAAGGCGGAATATGAAAATGCGGAGGTGTTTACCTCCGAGGAAAGCATTCTGCTCGGCATCGACGGCGGTGTGTGTTCGTATCAAGTGAGTTTTGAAATGAGCAGGCAATAAAAAACCGGCAGCAAATGCTGCCGGTTTTTTGCGGTTCGGAGGGGTAATTCAATTTGAGCTTACCTGTAATACGTGACCAGAAGATCGACCACCGCGCCGTAGCTCTGCGTGCCGAGAGGATCGCCGTAGGAGCGGATCATCGAATCGTTGAGCGTCTGCGCGACCCTGGCGGTCACGCCCCTGTACTGCGACCAGTAAGCGTTGTTCTGCGCAATATCAAGCCTGACCGTGTCGGGAAGAGCGTCGCGGATCGCCAGCCATTTGTCATAGTCGGCGCGGTAAAGGGCGTTGCTCAGATAAATATAGCCGAGAAGCCAGCCGGAATAGCGGAAAAGCGGATCGTCGGAACGGGTGGAGCCGACAATGGCAAGAAAGTTGCACTGCTGCTCGCTCGCATAGCCGCGCTGGTGGGACATTTCGTGCAGCGCGGTGCAGGGAAGATACGCTGCGGGAGAGTCCATGTTGAGGTTGGCTTCGCCGGTGAACGGGAAATAAAATCCGGTAAAATTCATAGCGCTGAGAATTTTGGAAAGCCGGAACGGCTTCGGTGTGAGACCCTGCGCTTCCAGAAACGGAAATTCCTCATAGAGAGAGGCGTAGGTCTCCGGCGCGGCGGCAAGGATCGCGGCGCGGTCGGCGGTGAACGCGCCGCTTTCATCACGTGTGACGGTATCGGCGCAGCCGGCAAGCGCGTCGGCAAACTGCTGCGTGACACGGACAAGCTCCTCGCAGCTGACCTCCCGCGGCACGATGCCGGAGCGGTCGCAGAAATCCTCCGCGCAGTAATTTGCGCCCCACAGCAGACAAAATACCGCGTAAACGGTCAGCACAGCATCGGCAAAGAAAAGCACGACGCGGCAGAGCGCCTCGCCCCGGTGCGCCGAGCGGACGATATAACGAACGGCGAGAATGAGGCAGGCGAGCACGTCCAGCGTGAGCAGGACATAGCAAAGCTCCGCGACGGAAAACGGCACGCAGGAGCACATTTTGCCGATGAACTGCTCCAGTGGGAGCGTGACACGAAACACAAGCGCGTTCATCAGGGCGCGGCTTTGCCGCAGCGCAAAAAAGAGCAAAAGGGCAACACCGTCAGCGAGAAGCCAGCGGTGCAGCCCTTTGTTTTTTGCAAGAAATACTTTCACGGGAAATGTTTTCACGGGAGCTCAGCGGTCGGATTCCTCGGCGGGAGGTTCCGCGGAAGCGGGAAGCGGCGCGCCGGGAGCAAAAAGCGCGTCGTCTGCGCCTTTTTTCGCAAGGCGAAGCTGGACGAAATATTTCACACCGCTGTAGACGCAGGCAAAAACGGGAACGCCGAGGAACATGCCCGCCACGCCGGCGAAACCGCCGCCGACGAGGATGGCGACGATGACCCAGAAGCTGGAAAGTCCGGTGGAGTCACCCAGAATCTTGGGGCCGAGAATGTTGCCGTCAAACTGCTGGAGCACGAGAATGAAAAGGATGAAATAGAGACACTGCAGGGGATCAACGAGCAGAATAAGAAACGCGCTGGGGATCGCGCCGAGGAACGGACCGAAGAACGGTATGACATTCGTTACGCCGACGATCACACTCACGAGCGGCGTGTACGGAAGGTTCATGATGGAAGCGCCGATGAAGCAAAGGATGCCGATGATGAGCGAGTCGAGCAGCTTGCCGCGGACAAAGCCGCTGAAAATGCGATCCACGGTGGCGACGCCGCGCAGGACGGCGGCATAATGGACCTCAGAGGTGAGACTGTAAAGCAGCTTGCGGCTGTGAAGCGCAAAGGATTCCTTCATGGCAAGCAGGTAAATGGAAACGATGATGCCGACAAGAAGGTCCTTGAAGAACATCAGAACACCCCAAATGCCGCCGGTCACGACGGCAACGGCCTGCTGCGCCTGCGGGATAATGGATTTGATCAGCTCGTCAAGCTCCTTGTAATACTCGCCTGCACGCTCAAGCACCCATTTGGAGACGTCGGGATAGTCGTCCATCATGCGCATGACCCAGGAGTAGATGGTTTTGTAATAGTTTTCAAAGTTGCCGGCAAGCGTCTTGACGCTGGCGATCAGCTCGGGAATGAGGATGTTCATCAGCGCGTAGACCAAAAGCCCGACGAGAAGCCACGTTACCAGAATGCTGGCGCTGCGAACGAGCCTGGTGTGCGTTTTATCCTTATCGCGGGAAGAAAACAGGCGGTCAAAGAAGTTGACGATGGGCGCAAGAAGATAGGCAAGCGCAAAACCGTAGATCACCGGTTTGAGAATGTTGAGAAGCTTTTTCACGAACAGGAGCAGCACGCCGTCCTGAAAAAACGTATCATAAAACAAAAGAATGGCGCATGCAGAGAGCGTAACGGTCAAGCCCCAGCGCAGATAGGATTTGTTTTTCATCAAGTTTCCTCCCCGTTTTTAAGGATACCTTTACAAAATACAGCATACTATTTTTCGCCGGGAATTGCAACCGCACTTTTTTCGTGCTATCATAAAAAAACACAAACCCGGCGCGATCGGCACGCGCCAACGGCAAGAAGCGAGAAGAAGGGAGAAATGCGCATGGAAAAGAAGCTGCTTTTCATTGTCAATCCCCGTGCCGGAAAAACAAAGTCGCGCGCGCCCCTGTTTGATGCGGTGTCCATCTACTCGGAGGCGGGGTATCTGGTCTGCGTCAAGCAGACGAAGCGCCGCGGCGACGCCACGCGCTTTGTCGCCGAGCTTGGCGCAGACTTTGATCTCATTGTCTGCCACGGCGGCGACGGCACGCTGAATGAAACGGTCAACGGTCTGATGCGCCTGCCGAAGGAGCGGCGCCCGCTGGTGAGCTATCTGCCCGGCGGCAGCACGAATGACTTTGCCGCAAGCCTGAATATCTCCTCCGATCTCGCGGTGGCGGCGCAGAGCGCCATGCGCATGGAAAAGCGGGATCTGGACGTCGGTGTGTTCGGCAGCCGGAATTTTGTTTATGTCGCATCGTTCGGCGCGTTTACGCGCACCACCTATACCGTGCCGCAGGATATCAAGAACATGTTCGGTCACTTTGCATACATGCTCGAAGGCGCCAAGGATCTTGAGACGCTGCGTCCCTACCGCATGACGATCACGGCGGATGGGGAGCCGATCCGCGGGGAATATCTGTTCGGCGCGGTAAGCAACTCGACCTCTATCGCGGGACTGATGAAGATCTCGCCGGAGAAGGTCTCCTTTAACGACGGACAGTTTGAGCTGCTGCTCGTGCCGGTGCCGAAATCGCCGCAGGCGGTACAGGCGCTGATCCGCGCGCTGGTGTATCAGGACTATGAAAGCTCCGAGGGACTGATCTTCCGCCATGTGAAGCACGTCGTTGCGGAGACGGAGGAGAATATCCCCTGGACGCTCGACGGCGAATACGCGCCGGGTGCGCCGCGCATTGAGATCGGCATTGAGGACAACGGGATACAAATGCTGATATAAACCAAAAAGCGCTGCTGAATGCGGCGCTTTTTGCTGTGAATAGGGGGGAAATGCCCAAGGCGCCTCACTGTGCCCGGTCGAGATAGGCGCGGTAGGGCGCGAGCAGAACGTTGGGGTCGGCGCCGATCAGATAGGAGGCGCTGCCGTACTGACGCAGCGCGGCGTTTCCGCCGGCGTAGGCACAGAGCATGACAAGCGCGCGAGCTGCCGCGCGCGCCAGATCGTGCGGCAGCTCGCCCCGCAGCACGACGGCTTCTTCATAGAACAGGGAGTTTTCGTCAACGCCCTCGATCTCGTTCAGATCTTCCGCGGAAAGAAGCTCCGACGCCGGAACCGGAGCAGCCTCCAGCGCGATCAGACGCAGGGCGTCTTCATGCTCGAGATAGACCCCGCTCGGCACGAAGGCGAGATCAACGCTGCCGTCTTCGAGTGCCTGTGCGGTTGCTTCGGCGGACGCGCCGAAGGTGATGTTGACGGTCTCCACCGTCACGTTTTCGTTTTCAAGCGCGGAAAGGAGCAGGGGCGGCAGCTCGGCTTGAAGCTGCATCAGCTCATCCGCATCGCGCTCACCGATGACAAATTCGACATTGAGCGTGTCGAGCTTGAGCGCGGACGAGCCGTCGGGACCGGCGTCGGGCAAGGCCGGCGCCGCAGGGGCGCCGCACGCGGCAAGCAGGAAAACAAGAAGCCCTGCAAGAAGGAGGGAAAAAATGCGCTTCATAAATGAAACCTCCCGTATCATAACGTTTGCGTTCTCACTATATCATATTAGGCGCGGAAAAGACAGCAAAAGTTCCCGTAAAAGCTTGACAGCGGGAAAATTGCTGCTATAATTTGAAAATGATTTTCATTATCGGATTGGAGAGGCGCACATGGCCACCTATATTACCAAGCAGCAAAAGGCGGTGCTGGAGTGCATCGCGCAGCATCATGACGAGTGCGTGAGCGTGAATGACCTGCTGGAGCAGCTGCGCCGCCGCGGCGAGGCGGTCGGCGTGGCCACCGTGTACCGTCAGCTTGAAAAGCTGGAGAAGCAGGGGCATATCCACAAGGTCCTCACCGAGGAGGGCGCGTACTACCGCTACTGCGAGCACGACGAAGACGGCGACTGCTTTCTGCTCAAGTGTGAAAGCTGCGGAAAAATCACGCACATCGACTGCGAGCAGCTTTCGCCGCTTTACCGGCATTTGGAGCAGGAGCACCGCTTTGCCATCAATCCGCGCCGCACGATGCTCTACGGCGAGTGCGCGGCGTGCCGGGAGGCAAAGGGTGAAAACAGGCGCTGATCCCCGCCTGAAACCGCCGCTTTCCCGCCGTTTATGCGGCAGGCGGGGAACAGGGCAAAATGAGTCCTCCTTTTCGCGGTCATTTTGCGCCCGGAGCGCGGCAGAAAGGAAAAACCATCAGATGAAGCGAATGTTTGCATGTTTGCTGTGCGTGCTGCTGCTCACCGGCTGCGCCGCACCGGCGGACCATACGGCGGACGACGGGAAGCTCTCCGTTGTCTGCACGCTGTTTCCGTATTACGATTTTGCGAGCCAGATCGCCGGCGACAGAGCGGAGATCGTGCTGCTGCTCTCCCCGGGACGCGAGGCGCACAGCTTTGAACCCACGCCGCGCGATGCGCTGACCATCGCGAACGCCGACGTATTTCTCTGCAACGGCGGCGAGGGTGAACTGTGGGTGGAGGAGATGCTCCGCGCGGCGGGAGAGAACATCGGCGTGATCGCGCGCATGATGGATCATGTCGATGCGCATGAGGAGGAGATCGTCGAAGGCATGCAGCTGCGCGGTCGCGACCATGACCGCGAGGAGGCGCATCACGACCACGGGGAGGACAGCGACGAGGTCGAATATGACGAGCACATCTGGACTTCGCCGGCGAATGCGATATTGCTCTGCCGCGCGGTCTGCGAGGCGATCTGTGAGGCGGACGGCGAAAACGCGGAGGAATACCGTGCGAACTGCCAAAGCTACTGCGCGGAGCTTTCCGCGCTGGACGGGCAGTTCCGTGCGCTGAGGAGCGAAGCCAAACGAGACCTGCTGGTCTTTGCCGACCGGTTTCCGTTTTTATATTTTTGCGAGGAATACGACCTGCGCTACCGCGCGGCGTTCCACGGCTGCTCAACGGACACCGAGCCGTCGCTCGCAACGCTCAAATACCTGATCGACAAGGTGGCGGAGGAGCGCATTCCTGTGGTGTATACCGTGGATCTGTCCAGCCAGAAGATCGCCGAGGCGGTGGCGGAGAGCACCGGCGCCGGGATCGGGCGGCTGTATTCGATGCAGACGGTGTCCCGTGCGGACTTTGAAGCCGGAGAGACCTATGTATCGCTGATGGAGCGCAATCTGGAGGCTTTGAGAAAGGGACTTCTCGGATGAAAGAAAGAAATGATATTCTGTTTTCCTGCCGCGATGCGGCGCTGGGCTACGAGCATAAGCCGCTTTTGGAGCATTTGAATTTTGAGGTCCGCCGCGGTGATTACATCTGCGTGGTCGGCGAAAACGGCAGCGGAAAATCAACGCTGCTGCAAAGCATGCTGGGGCTTGTCCGCCCGCTTTCCGGCAGGATCGAGTGTCCTGCGCAGAAGGAGGGCAAGATCGGCTATCTTCCGCAGCAGACGGAGGCCCAGCGCAGCTTTCCCGCAACGGTGGAGGAGGTCGTGCGCTCGGGATTTCTCAACCGCCGGGGGCTTCACTTCGCGTATTCCCGCGCGGAGAAGGCGACGGCGCTGATGAACATGGGCAAGCTCGGCGTGCTGGAGCTTCGCGGGCGGTGCTACCGCGACCTGTCCGGCGGGCAGCAGCAGCGTGTGCTGCTCGCGCGCGCCCTATGCGCGGCAGAGAGCCTGCTGATCCTCGACGAACCCGTGACGGGTCTTGACCCTGCGGCAACGCAGGAGCTTTACAGGATCCTGCGCTATCTGAACGAAAAAGAGAACCTTGCCGTCGTCATGGTCACGCACGACCTTGCCGCCGCGCTGCAGGAGGCGAAGACCGTGCTGCACATCGGGAGAAACGGCTGGTTCTGCGGCTCGGCGCAGGAGTACCTGCGATCGAGCGAGGGAAAACGGTTTGGAGGTGACGGACGTTGAGATTGCTGCTTTCCATGTTTGCCTACCCCTTTATTCTGCGCGCGTTTGCGGTGGGGATCCTCGTGTCGCTGTGCGCGAGCCTTTTGGGCGTGCCGCTGGTGCTCAAGCGCTACTCCATGATCGGCGACGGACTTTCCCACGTCTCATTCGGCGCGCTCGCGGTCGCAGTCGCCTGCGGCTTTTCACCGCTGTGGTTTTCGATCCCCGTGGTGGTTTTGGCGGCGTTTTTCCTGCTGCGCGTGGCGGAGAAGAGCCGCGTGAGCGCCGATGCGCTGATTGCGGTTTTTTCGGCAAGCGCGCTCTCTGCCGGTATCCTTGTGACATCGCTGACCACCGGCATGACCACGGATGTGGACAGCTATATGTTCGGCAGCATCCTCGCCATGTCGCGCTCGGACGTGGTGCTGAGCGTAACACTCACGCTTGCCGTGCTGGTGCTGTTTGTGCTGTGCTACCACAAGATCTTTGCCGTGACGTTTGACGAGCGGTTTTCCCGCGCGACAGGCGTCCGTGCGGACGCGTACAAAACGCTTTTGTCCATCCTCACGGCGCTGACGGTCGTGCTGGGCATGCGCATGATGGGCGCGATGCTGATCTCAAGCCTCATCATCTTTCCCGCGCTTTCCGCCATGCGGCTTTTCAAGAGCTTCCGCGCCGTGGTCGTCTGCGCGGGCGTGATGTCGGTCGTGTGCTTCTGCGCGGGCTTGAGCGCATCGTATCTGCTCTCGACGCCCGTGGGCGCGACGGTGGTCATCTGCGACCTTGCCGTGTTCCTTGTGTGCTGTGCGGTCGAAAGGCTCCGTTAAGTTTTTTTGAGGTTGTCAAAAAAGGCAAAAAGTGCGCGTATTCGGGAAGGAAGATAGTTACGAAAGAAACCCAGGAGGGGTGTCACAAGGTGAATTGCCGCAAAGCGGCAAGAGAGGGTGGCCTGGGCCATTCGTGTTAGATTAATAAGTTTTTGCAACTTTTTGAAGTTGCAAAAACTTGCTTCAGCCTGTCGAAAAGTCTTTTCGACAGGCTGAAAAAGAGAACCGCGAAAAGCGGTTCTCTTTTTTCGCTGTACTTTTTCGCTACGGCAGGTATTTCAGCGGGTTGACGTAGCTGCCGTTTTTCATGATGCCGAAGTGGCAATGAACGCCGCTTGCGACACCGGACCGACCCGCCTTGGCGATCTGCTGACCCTTATAGACGTGGGCGCCGGCGGAAACAAGCAGGGTGCTGTTATGCTCGTAATAGGTGCAGTAACCGTTGCCGTGATCGATGATAACGACATAGCCCATGGCACCCTTATAGCCGGAGAAGATGACGGTACCGCCGTCGGCAGCATAGATCGGCGCGCCGTAGGAGCAGGCAATGTCAATGCCCATGTGGTTGGTGGAGGCGCCGCGGATACCGGTGTTGCGGTAACCGAAGTAGGAGGTGATGCGCCCCGAAGCAGGCCAGCGGAAATTGCCGGTCGGCATCCAGGTGGGACGCGGCTTGGTACCCTTTGCGCGGTGCTCGGTGACGGGAGCAGACAGCGTGACGGTGGAAAGGACGGTGCGCTCGGTTTCCACGCCGTTGATATAGGTCACATCGGCGACCACGTCAGCCGAGCCGTAAGCGCCCTTGGCAATGACACGATAGTCGCCCTGATACATGCTGCTGTCATCCTCGTAAGTGATGTCGTAGTCAATGGAGTCAACGTAATTCTGGCGTTCGGTAACAACGACGGTCAGATAGGGGACGGCGTTGCTGATGGTAATGACGTCGCCGATATGGATGCGGTTGATGTCATAGCCGGAGTTGATCTTTTCCAGCTCGGCGGAGGTCATGCCGTTTTCGTTGGCGATCTTGCTCCAGGTGTCGCCCTTGACGACGGTGTAGGTGACCTCGCCTGCCTTGGTGCTGTTGAGGATCTCGGCAATGTGACCGAGATTCATGATGCTCTCGGTGGGGACATAGCCTTCCGCAATGCGGACGTCTTCCACGAAGTCGACGGAAAGCGTATCCTCGGAAACGTAGATCTGCTTGAGCTGGTCAAGAAGGTCGTCCAACGCGCCTTCATACTCGGTGGAGCCGATCAGCTCGTCATTGATATAGAGAGAATAGCCATAGGTGACAAGACCGATCTCATCGGCAAGGTTCTGCTCAAGCTCCGCTTTGTCCGACACCTCGCTGCGGCGGACAAACGCGGTGTTGTAATGAACGAGACCGGCTGCCGCGGTGTAGCTGCCTTCACCCAGAGTCTCAACTGTAATGTCCGCAATTTTCTCGGCGGCGCGTCTGGCAATGATGGAATTGCTGACCGTGTCGACCTCTGTGCCGTTATAGGAAACGGTGGTGCCGAAGGTGTAGAACGAGCAGAAGACCGCGATGACGGCGACCGCAGCCGCGCCGCCGGCAAAGTAAAGCGGCTTGATTTTTTTCAGCTGAAGGCGCCAGCGTGCCTCGCGCTTTCCTGCAATGCGGTTGTGAGCCCGGCGCAATGTGTGCAGCTTCTCGTGAAGAAGAGAGACCCACATCGGGAAAAGACCGCCGAGGAGCAGCAGAAGCTGGATCGGCATGCGGTTGGATTCGGGGAAATTTCTTTCACGCGACTCCTTCAAAATGGAGCGAAGCCGCGAAGGGATGCGCTGCAGTCGGTGCAGAAAAGCACGCGGAAGGTCCCGAAGAGCGGACAGCGCCGCGGGAATTGAACGGAACCACGCAAGAACTGTGTTCAAGCGGCTGCGCACAGAAGAATATTTCGGCGAACAATTCGCTTTTTTACAATGTTTACCCTGTGCCATAAAAAACTCCTTTGAGAGTGGAAACCAAAAAAGTTACAAATTGTAACGAATACATCATAACGGTTTTTTTTAATTTCGTCAAGTCTTTTTGCCGTAGTGTACCCCAAGCGGGAAGAAAAAAGCTGAAAAAATTGTAAACTTTTCTGTTTTTATCCCTTGAGACGCGCAGAAAAGAGGTGTATACTGTACCGGTAAAATTTCGTGCCGGGAAAGGGCGGCACGCTGATCATGGAGGAAAGCTGTTATGTTTGGCAAACTGATAGAAGGGCTGAAAAAGAATCCCAAGGCCATCGTTTTCACGGAAGGCACGGACGCACGTATTCTGGAAGCAAGCGCGCGCCTTCTCTCCGGTACGTTCCTCAAGCCGGTCCTTGTCGGCAACGAAAAAGAGGTTTATGAGGCTGCCGAGAGGGCCGGCTTCAACATTCGCGGCGCCGAGATCGTCGATCCCGAAAACTATCCCGAGATGGACGCCATGGTCGAAAAGATGGTCGAGCTGCGCAAGGGCAAGATGACTGCCGAGGAATGCCGCGCCCTGCTCAAAAAGGGCAATTATTTCGGCACGATGCTCGTCAAGATGGGCAAGGCCGACTGTCTGCTCGGCGGCGCCACCTATTCCACCGCCGACACGGTGCGTCCGGCGCTTCAGCTCATCAAGACAAAGCCCGGCAACAAGATCGTTTCCTCCTGCTTTATCATGGTTCGTCCCGCCGCCTCCGGCGAAAACGAAGTGCTTGCCATGGCGGACTGCGCCATCAACATCAAGCCCAGCGAGGACGAGCTTGTCGAGATCTGCCGCGAGACCGTCGAGTGTGCGAAGATCTTCGGCGTGGACCCGAAGGTCGCGTTTTTGAGCTACTCCACCCTGGGCAGCGGCAAGGGCGAGGACGTTGACAAGATGCGCAACGCCTGCGCCAAGGCGCAGCAGCTCATGCCCGGCACGCCCATCGGCGGAGAGTTCCAGTTCGATGCGGCGGTCTCCCCCGTCGTCGCAAAGACCAAGCACATTGCCGACGGCGTCGGCGGTCATGCGAACACCTTCATTTTCCCCGACATCAACGCCGGCAACATTGGTTATAAGATCGCCCAGAGACTCGGCAACTTTGACGCTTACGGTCCGATCCTGCTCGGTCTGAACGCGCCGATCAACGACCTCTCCCGCGGCTGCAACGCGCAGGAGGTCTACTCCATGGCGATCATCACCGCGGCGCTTGCCTGAGGCGGCGCTGCCTGAAAAGAGCCGATAAGCCTGAAAGGGGACGCTCCGGCGTCCTCTTTTTTGCTGTAAATTTAGGCTTTTTCTTTTTTAAATAATATGCTATAATATACAATCTAAGACGCTGAGACGGCAGCAGAAAGCGGGGTGACGCCGTGGACATCGGCAGCGTGCACATTGAATCCAGGCTTGCGCTTGCCCCGATGGCGGGTGTGACCGACGCGGCGTTCCGCCAGATCTGCTGTGAGCTAGGCGCAGGATATACCGTGACCGAGCTGGTGAGCGCGAAGGCGCTGTGCTATCAGGGGGAAAAGAGCAGGCTCCTTTTGAAGCCGTTTCCCGGCGAGCACCCGACCGCGGCGCAGATTTTCGGCAGCGAGGAAAGCTCCATGGCGGAGGGCGCGGTCATCGCCGCGGAGGTCTCCGGCGCGGACGTCATTGACATCAACATGGGCTGTCCGATGGGGAAGATCGTCAACAACGGCGACGGCAGCGCGCTGATGAAGGACCCTGAAAAAGCGGCGCGCATTGCCTCGGCGGTGGTCGCCGCGGTGAGCGTTCCGGTGACGGTCAAGATGCGCCGCGGCTGGGACAAGGGCAGCATCAACGCCGTGGAGCTTGCGAAAATGCTTGAGTCCGCCGGCGTGAGCGCGATTGCGGTGCACGGACGCACCCGCATGCAGATGTACGGCGGACAGGCGGACTGGAACACGATCCGCGAGGTGAAGCAGGCCGTGAAGATCCCCGTGATCGCCAACGGCGACGTGTTTTCCGCGGAGGACGCCGTGCGGATCCTGGCTTTCACCGGCGCGGACATGGCGATGATCGGACGCGGCTGCTTCGGAAATCCGTGGATCTTTCAGCAGGCAAAAGCCGCCCTTGCGGGCGAGCCGATCCCGCCGCTTCCGCCGCTGGGCGCGCGCATTGACACGGCCGTGCGGCAGATCGAGCTGGCGGCGCAGTACCGGGATGAGCGCACCGCCGTGCTGGAGGCGCGGCACCACATGTGCTGGTACCTCAAGGGCGTGCCGCACGCCAACTATTATAAGCAGCAGATCGTACAAATGAACACGCTGGAGGACGTCCGCCGCGTGGCGAAAGGCATTGGGCGCGACTTGCGCTGAGAAAAAGTGATATGAATGAACAGGATTTGATCCTGCGCATGCAGGAGGGAGACGAAACGGCGTTTGAAGCGCTGGTCCGTCTTTATGAGAAAAAAGTATATACGCTGTGCCGGCGCATGTGCGCCAACGAAGAAGACGCGCAGGAGGCGGCGCAGGACACGTTTTTGGCAGTCTGGCGCTCGGTGGGAAGCTTCCGGCAGGAGTCGAGCTTTTCCACGTGGCTCTACCGGCTGGCGACGAATGCGTGCATCGATCTTCTGCGGCGCAACAAGCGCAGCGGCGGCAGCATGTCGCTCGATGACGAGGAAAACGCGATCGAGCTGGTCGATCCGCAGTTGCTTCCGCAGCAGGAGCTGGAGCGCCGGGAGACCGGACGTCTCATTCAGGAGGGGCTGTGCGCTCTGCCGGAGGATTACCGCAGCATTCTCCTTCTGCGCGAGGTGCAGGGACTGTCCTACGCGGAGATCGCGCTCGTCACACGGCTAGAGCTCGGAACGGTCAAGTCCCGGATCAGCCGCGGCAGAATTTTATTGCGAAATTATTTGACGGCAAGCGGGAACTTTTTTGAATCGGTTTCGTCAAAAGTAACAGAATGTAACCGAAAGGAGAGGGGCGCAACATGAAATACTGCGATGAATACGCGCCCGCGCTCTCTGCCTTTGTTGACGGAGAACTGACGGAGCAGGAGAAAAATGAGGTTCTTGCCCATGCGGAAACTTGCGAGGGCTGCCGCACCTACCTTGCAGAGCTGATGACGATGCGGGCGGCGTTCGGCGGTCTGGAGGAATATGACGCGCCGGCAGGCTTTGCCGAAAGCGTGATGGCGCGCCTGCACGAAGAAGCGGCGCCGAAAAAGCGCACGCAGCGGAAAAAATGGATGGGGCTTGCCGCCTGCGCGGCGGTGGTCTTGATGGCGGCCGTGCTGTTTCCGCATGTGGCCGGCTCCTCCGGCGCTGCAGACAGTGCCGCCGCAGTGAACGACTGTGACGCGGCGGAGACGGAATTTGCACAGGAGCCGCCCGAGGACGAGGAGTTCACGGATATGTATACCTCCGTCCAGCATACGGGGATGTCGCTTTTCAACACGGCGGAGGACGGTGCTGAGCCGGATCCTGCGGCGGATTCTGTGTCGGATCCTGCGGCGGAGACCAAGGTGACTCCGGAGGAGCAGGCGCTTACCAAAAACGAGTCCCATGCCGTATTTTATGCGCTTTCGGACGACGCGGAAATATTTCTCATCGAGCAGGGCATGGGCGAACAGGTTTATGAGGCGAACGACGAGATCTGCAGCTATCTGACGCCGGTCGAGCTCGTGCGCGAGATGGAGCAGCAGGGTCTTCTTACCGAGACGGGTCTGGAAATGACCGCGCTGGACGACGTTGCGGAGGGAAGCGTGATCGTCGTCGTGCGCATGGCGGAGGTGCAGCCGTGAGTGATTCTTCTATCGGCGTGATCGGCGGCGCGGACGGTCCGACCGCCATCTTTGTCACGACCGTCGATCTGACGCGCGCGGTGCTGCTGCCGATGCTGGCGTGCGCGGTGCTGATGCTGCTTTTATACCTCCTGCTTTACCGGAGGAACAAGGCGAAGCCGCTTTGCTGCGTGCTTTCGGTCCTCGGCATCGTTGCGGCGGACCAGATGACAAAGCTTGCCGTGCTTTCGCTGGAGATGAATGAAACGGCGGAATTTCTGCCGCCGCTCGTGCAGCTTCGGCGCGTACACAATTACGGCGCGGCATGGTCGAGCCTGTCCGGCGCGCGGTGGCTGCTCATTGCGGCGACGGCGGTGGGCATGGCGGCGCTCGTGTGGCTGATGGTGAAGATCGTGCGCCACCCGCTCGGCGTATGGTCGCTGACGATGGTCGTCGGCGGCGGCGTCGGCAACCTCATTGACCGCGTGACGCGCGGCTATGTGGTGGATATGTTCGACTTGATGTTTATGAACTATCCGGTGTTCAACGTGGCGGACTGCTTCGTGGTGGTCGGCACGGTCCTGGCGCTGATCTATTACTTCAAATATTACACGGACTGCGACGCAAAGAACTGGGAGAAAAAGGATGGAGCCGATCCTGCTCAAGACAACTGAAGAGGCGAAGGGCAAACGGCTGGACGCCTTCCTCGCAGACAGCACGGAGGAGCTGACGCGCTCGGCGGCGGCGCAGCTTATTGAAACGGGCGGCGTGCTGGTGGACGGACGTACGGCGGCGAAAAGCCTCAGGCTCTCCGGCGGCGAAACGGTGGAGCTGACGCTCCCCGAACCGGAGCCGATCGACGCCGTGCCGCAGAATATCCCGCTTGACGTCGTATACGAGGACGAGGACGTGATCGTTGTCAATAAGCCGGCGGGACTGGTCGTGCACCCCGCGCCGGGGCATCCGGACGGCACGCTCGTCAACGCGCTGCTCTACCACTGCGGCGCAAGCCTTTCCGGCATCGGCGGCGCGCTGCGCCCGGGCATCGTGCACCGCATCGACCGCGACACGAGCGGACTGATCATTGCCGCCAAGAACGACGCGGCGCATCAGGCGCTCACTGCGCAGCTTTCCGACCACACGCTCGGCAGGACGTACGAGTGCATCGTCACGGGGACGCTCAGGGAGGACAGCGGCACGGTGGACGCGCCGGTCGCGCGCCATCCGACCGACCGCAAGCGCATGGCGGTCATCGCCGGCGGGCGCAATGCCGTAACGCACTGGGAGGTCATCGCCCGCTATCCTGGCTATACCCACGCGCGCTGCCGGCTGGAAACGGGGCGTACGCACCAGATCCGCGTCCATATGGCGTACATCGGTCATCCGATCCTCGGCGACACGGTGTACGGCAGCAAAAAGCCGGTCGCGGGACTGACGGGGCAGTGTCTGCACGCGGTGGGACTGCAATTTATCCATCCGCGCACGGGAGAGCTTGTGAAGCTTTCCTGCCCCCTGCCGGAGGAATTTACGAAGATGCTCAAGAAGATCGACAGATGATAAATGCCAAACAAAAAAGCAGCCGCAAGGCTGCTTTTTTTGCCGTTCACTTTTTCGCGCGCGGATATGGACTGCTCTGGTCTGTCAGACCGATCAAATAATCCACACTGGTTTGATACAAAAGTGCTAATTTGCGGTACTGCTCAATGGGCATGCTGCGCTTTCCGGTTTCATAATTGCTGTAAGTTCGCTGATTGATGCCGAGATATTCGGCTACCCGTGTTTGGTTCAGGTCGGCATCCTCGCGCAAATCGCGCAGCCTAAAACGATAACTCATACGATCACCGAAAACAGTATATCTACTATCGATTGTTCCTATTGATTTTACTATCAAATAGTAGTATTATTGGTGAAGTGAGGTGAAAACGATGGATGATCAAAAGCTCTATTCCCTGATGGTCGACGCGGCGGAACGTGCGGTTGCAGAAATTGAAAAGCAGAATTACGGCGTGGCGAAAGATATTCTGATTGCTGCCGAGCAGGAATGTGAAGAGCGCTACGTCTCTGCACCGCAGACAAAGACGTGAAAAAGGACTGCTCCTTGGCAGCCCTTTTTGCTTTTGCAGCATTTTAATACCGCTTGTCCAAAGTTTCGATCACGTCGGCGATCGCGCCGTCGCGGCAGTGGCAGACGATCTGCGCGCCGCAGCGGAGTACCTCGGGCACGCTGTTTTCGGGCGCGAAGCCGATGGCGGCGATTTGAAGCATGGGAATGTCGTTGAGATGGTCGCCGACACAGTAAATGTCTTTCCGCGCAACGCCGAGCAAGTCCGCAAGACGCAGCACCATGCCGCCCTTGGTCGCGCCGTGCGCGGTCATTTCAAGCAGGTGGTCGCTTGAGAAGATCAGCTCGTATTCCTCCGACCACGGGCGGGAGCGAATAAAGGCATATACCTCGTCGAGGACGGGACGGTCGTCCTCAAAGAGCAGCTTGATGATGGGCAGATCCACCTCGCGGAAGTCCGACACCATCTGCGTTTTGGCGCGGGTGAGATGCTCGTGGTTGTAGACGTACTGATTGGGATGCATGGCGTGGATGCGCCGGTCGTCGTGATAGATCTCAAAGGTGAGTTGGGGGAAGCGCTCGAGCAGCTCGTCCATCTGCGCGTAGATGCGCTCGGAGAAGAAGGCGGTGCAGAGATACCTGCCGCGCTGAAAGTCATAGAGCGCGGCGCCGTTGGCGATGACGCAGGGAACGTTGCAGGGCAGATCCTTTGCGTAATCGGCAAACGCGGGAAGCGCCCGCCCGGTAGAGACGGCAAAAAGACCGCCGTTTGCTATAAAGTAGTCGAGCGCCGCGCGGCTGCGCGCGCTCATCGGAGGGATATCCTCGCCGCGTTCAAGCGCGCCCTGCGTGTAGACGAGCGTGTTGTCAAAATCGCTGGCAAGCAGAACCTTATTAAACTTACCCATAACAGCCTCACAGAAAAGAGATTTGCCGACAGCATACTGCGGATCGCGGCAAGGCAACGCATCAGCCTGTCAAAAAGGCTTTTTCGACAAGCTGAGCGCCGCATGGACATGCGGCGCTTTTTCTTATTCTTCCTTTTTGGGACCGCCGTCACGGCGGGAGCGTCCGCCGCGATGACGGTGCGGTCGACGATGCTTTTCGGCGGCGCCGCCCTCGGCGGAGGAAGCGCTGTCCACCGCGTGAACGCTGACCTTCTGGACGGAAGGCTTTTCACCGGCAGATTTGCGCAAAGACTTTTTCGCGCTGCCTTCACCGGCGTCCTTCGCGGCGGCTTTTTCGGCGGAGACATGCTCGCCGTCACGGCGGGAGCGTCCGCCGCGATGATTGCGTCCGCCGCGGTGTCCGCGGGAGCGGCGCTTTTCGGAAACCTCCGGAGAAGCGGGCGCTTCTTCAGGAACTTCCGGCTCTGCGGCAGCGGAGATCACGGGGAACACAAAGGGATCTTCGGCAGGCTCGCGGTAGCGTTCGGGCAGCTCCTTGGGGATGCTGATGCCGTCGCGGCTGCCCTTGCCGTTGCGCAGCACATTGATCTCGCAGTTGCGGTAGCGCTTGGGGCTTTCGGGCTGATTGTCAAGCTTGACAACGACCTGCTCGCGCAGGATATCAACATTGCTGACGTTGCCCAGACCGTCCGGCGTAGCCACAAAGGAGTCCGCCTTCGGGCAGCGGCGCGCCGCGTCCTCATAAGCGTCCTGCTCGTACTTGAGGCAGCACATGAGTCTGCCGCAGGTGCCGGAGATCTTGGTCGGGTTGAGACTTAAATTCTGTGTTTTTGCCATCTTGATGGACACGGGAATAAAGTCGTCCAAAAACTGCGCGCAGCAGAACGGTCGGCCGCAGATGCCTAAGCCCCCGAGCATTTTCGCCTCGTCACGCACGCCGATCTGGCGCAGCTCGATGCGGGCGCGGAACACGGACGCGAGATCGCGCACGAGCTCGCGGAAGTCCACACGACCCTCCGAGGTGAAAAAGAAGATGATCTTGCTGCCGTCAAAATTGCTTTCCACACGCACGAGCTTCATGTCAAGCTGGTGCTCGGCGATCTTCTTCTGGCAGATCGCGAACGCGTCCTTTTCACGGGATTTGTTGTATTCAAAGGTGCGGCGGTCATTTTCCGTCGCAATGCGGACAAGCGGACGCAGCGGCGGAACGACCGCGCTGTCCTCCACCTCGTGATTGCCGGAAACGCACTGGGCATACTCCGTGCCCTGCGCGGTCTCAACGATCACGAACTGATTCGGCTCCACGGCGATGCCGTGCGGGTCGAAATAGTATTCTTTACAGCCGCCGCGAAAGCGGACACCGATTACTTCAGTCAAAAGAGTTCCTCCAATTCAACGGCAAAACCGCCGAGTGCGGCGCCTGTGCCGACGTTATAAGTGCAGTGGCTGCGGTAAGTCCGCAGCAAATCTATTGTGCCGAGAATTTGCGGTTTTGTCAAGCTTTTGCTGATGAGCGCGGCGATCTCGCGCTCGTTTTCGGCGGGCGCTTCGCCGTAAAGGGAGAGCAGCGCGGCAGAGAAGAGGAGCCGTGTCTGCTCAAAAAGCGCGCCGAGCGCATCGCGTTTGATCTTCTCCCGCTCGAGTGAGACGAAGAAAGCGGCGCGCCTGGCGGCGCTGCCGGCGGCGATCACACGGGCAAGCTCAATGGCCTGCGGAAGACCGGCACCTTCGTCCTGCTGCACCGGCGCGGTCTTGACCTCCACGCAGCGCGAGCGGATCGTTTGCAGGAGTGCGGCGGCGTTTTCCGTGCAGAAGAAAAACGCGGCGTAGGCGGGACCCTCCTCCACGGTTTTGAGCAGCACGTTCTGATCCTTCTCCGTGAGCAGGGAGCAATCTTCAAAAATGTAGATCTTGCGCGCGCCTTCGTTCGGACGGATGAAAGCGTCCGCGCGCGCCCGGCGCACGACGTCCACGGAGATCTCGGCATGCTCTTCATCGCGCACGAAAACCACGTCGGGATGAATGCCCCGGATCACCTTGCGGCAGTCGGGGCACGCAAGACAGGGTCTTTCCCCGCCGGCGGTACACTCCATCGCGGCGGCGGCATAGCGCGCGGCAGCCGTACGCTCGCCGGGACCGCTGAAGATCAGTGCGTGGGAGAGCGTGCCGCGCGCTGCGGCTTCGCGCAGGCGCTGCGCCGTATTCGTTTGTGCAAAGACGGTAAGGTCCATAGGCGCTCCTTGTCCGGGAAAACAACAAAGACATTGACAAATTTATTATACCGCAAAAACAAAAGAAGCGCAAGAAAAGTTCCCGCGCCCGCAAAAAGGTGGGGCAAAGACCGCCCCGCCGGGAAAAGATGGCAAAATTTTTCCGCAAATTGGAAAGAATTTATTGAAAGTTAGGGAAAATCCGTCTATAATAAATAAGCTTGTTGTAAGTTTTGATTGCAAAACCAAATGAAGATATTTTAATTTTGGAGGAAAAACATGAGCAAAAAGTACGTTTACCTGTTCTCGGAAGGCAACGCCACGATGCGCGAGCTTCTGGGCGGCAAGGGCGCGAACCTTGCCGAGATGACCAACATCGGTCTTCCCGTCCCCCAGGGCTTTACCATTACGACCGAAGCCTGCACGCAGTATTATGAAGATGGTCAGAAGATCAACGACGAGATCATGGCTGAGATCATGCAGTATGTCGCCAAGATGGAGGAAATGAACGGCAAGAAGTTCGGCGACCTCACCAACCCGCTGCTCGTCTCCGTCCGCTCCGGCGCCCGCGCCTCCATGCCCGGCATGATGGATACCATCCTCAACCTCGGTCTCAACGACGACGTTGTCAAGGCGATGATCGCCGGCAACTCCGACCCCAAGTTCGAGCGTTTCGTTTACGACTCCTATCGCCGCTTCATCCAGATGTTCTCCGACGTCGTCATGGAAGTCGGCAAGAAGTACTTTGAGCAGCTCATCGACCAGATGAAGGAAAAGCGCGGCGTCAAGCTCGACATTGAGCTGACCGCTGCTGACCTGAAGGAGCTTGCCGAGCAGTTCAAGGCTGAGTATAAGAAGCAGATCGGCTCTGACTTCCCCTCCGACCCGAAGGTCCAGCTTTACGAAGCGATCCGCGCGGTCTTCCGCTCCTGGGACAACCCCCGCGCCAATGTCTATCGCCGCGACAACGACATCCCCTATTCCTGGGGCACCGCCGTCAACGTCATGCCGATGGTCTTCGGCAACCTGAACGACAATTCCGGTACCGGCGTCGCCTTCACCCGTGACCCCGCCACCGGCGAGAAGAAGCTCATGGGCGAGTTCCTCACCAACGCACAGGGCGAAGACGTCGTCGCCGGCGTCCGCACCCCGATGCCCATCTCCCAGATGGAAGAAAAATTCCCCGAGGCTTATGCCGACTTTGTCAAGGTCTGCGATATTCTCGAAAACCACTACCGCGACATGCAGGACATGGAGTTCACCGTTGAAAACGGCAAGCTCTACATGCTCCAGTGCCGCTCCGGCAAGCGTACCGCTCAGGCTGCGCTCAAGATCGCCTGCGACCTCGTGGACGAGGGCATGATCGACGAGAAGAAGGCCGTCTCCATGATCGAGCCGCGCAATCTCGACACCCTGCTCCATCCCCAGTTCGACGCCGCCGCTCTCGCCAAGGCCAACCCCATCGGCAAGGGTCTCGGCGCATCCCCGGGCGCTGCCTGCGGCAAGATCGTCTTCACCGCTGACGACGCGGTCGAATGGAAAGAGCGCGGCGAGAAGGTCGTTCTCGTCCGTCTTGAGACCTCTCCGGAGGACATCACCGGCATGAAGGCCGCTCAGGGCATCCTGACCGTCCGCGGCGGCATGACCTCTCACGCTGCCGTTGTTGCCCGCGGTATGGGCGAGTGCTGCGTCTCCGGCTGCGGCGCCATCGCCATGGATGAGGAGAACAAGAAGTTCACCCTCGCTGGCAAGACCTTCGTCGAAGGCGACTATATCTCCATCGACGGCTCCACCGGCAATATCTACGACGGCATCATTCCCACGGTCGACGCCACCATCTCCGGCTACTTCGGCCGCATCATGGGCTGGGCGGACAAGTACCGCCGCCTCAAGGTCCGCACCAACGCCGACACGCCGCGCGACGCCAAAAAGGCCCGCGAGCTGGGCGCCGAAGGCATCGGTCTGTGCCGCACCGAGCACATGTTCTTCGAGGCTGACCGTATCGCCGCCTTCCGCGAGATGATCTGCTCCGACACCGTGGAGGAGCGCGAGGTCGCCCTTGAGAAGATCCTTCCCTATCAGCAGAAGGACTTCGAGCAGCTCTACGTTGCGCTGGAAGGTACGCCCGTTACGATCCGATTCCTCGATCCCCCGCTGCACGAGTTCGTCCCCAATACCGAGGATGAGATCGCGCTGCTGGCGAAGACGCAGGGCAAGAGCGTTGAGACCATCAGGAACCTCATTGCCTCTTTGCATGAGTTTAACCCCATGATGGGTCACCGCGGCTGCCGTCTGGCCGTCACCTATCCCGAAATCGCCAGGATGCAGACCAAGGCCGTCATCCGCGCCGCCATCAATGTCCAGAAGGAGCATCCCGAGTGGACGGTCCGCCCCGAGATCATGATCCCGCTGGTTTCCGAGGTCAAGGAGCTCAAGTTCGTCAAGAAGGTCGTCGTGGAGACCGCTGACGAGGAGATCGCCGCTGCCGGCGTGAAGCTCGATTACGAGGTCGGCACGATGATTGAGATCCCGCGCGCCTGCCTGACTGCCGACGAGATCGCCGCCAACGCGGACTTCTTCTGCTTCGGCACCAACGACCTCACCCAGATGACTTACGGTTTCTCCCGTGACGACTCCGGCAAGTTCCTCGGCGCTTACTATGACACCAAGATCCTTGAGAACGACCCGTTTGCCAAGCTCGACCAGGTCGGCGTCGGCAAGCTGATGGAAATGGCCATCCAGCTGGGCAAGCCCGTCAATCCCAAGCTGCACATCGGCATTTGCGGCGAGCACGGCGGCGATCCCGCCTCCGTCGAGTTCTGCCACAAGATCGGTCTTGACTATGTCTCCTGCAGCCCGTTCCGCGTGCCCATCGCGCGTCTCGCCGCTGCACAGGCTGCGATCAAGGAGTCCAAGTAAGACTTCGGGCTTTATAAACAGCCTTATCAAAACAGCGGGTTCCACTACTGGAACCCGCTGTTTTTTGATAGAACGGCATGGTTTTGTCCGGAACAGCCGGCAAAACACGAAACCGGGAACCTCTTTGCGGATCGACCGATTTTTCCTATCCCCAATGAGATTATTTCATGTAGAACTTGCAATTTTAAGTAAGATGTAATATTATATAAAAATATAGGAAAAAGATGCAGAATGACGGTTTCAAAGACCGTCCTGTATTTCAAAATTGATCAGGAGGTACATCCATGAACTATAGTGCGCTGATTCAAAACAGAAAGTCTGTCCGCGAGTTTGCGGATAAGAAAGTGCCCGCGTCTGCTCTTGCTGAAATTGAGGCTTATTATCAGAAATCCTGCCAGCGCTTGGTTCCCGAGCTGGAGACGAAGCTGTGCGTCTTCGGCGAGGAGGCCAAGGCGGCTCTGGAAGGCGCTGCCGGATACGAAAATTTTCTGGTCGGCGCACCGAACTATCTGGTTCTTCTGTCTGCCAAGGGTGATCTTGCAGGTGAGAACGCCGGCTACATGATGGAGGATCTGGTCCTGAAGCTGACCGACATGGATCTGGGCTGCTGCTGGCTCACCTTCACCGACAGCGAGAAGGTCAAGGGTGCCCTGAAAATCGACTCTGCGCTGGACGTGGCCGCCATCGTGGCCTTCGGTCAGGGTGTCAAGACCACCAAGCGCCTGCGCGTGAACATCCTGAGCATGTCCAATGTAGATGTCAGCGCCCAGCGCCAGTATTTCGCCCCCAAGCACGGTCTGCACGACATGGTGTTCATGAATACCTGGGGCAACTGCGAGGGTGTTGACGAGTACATCGGTTTCTATGACGATATGCTGTGGGAAGCTCTCTATGCTGCCGCCCAGTCTCCCAGCTATCTGAACAGACAGCCTTACGGCTTCATCATTCATGAGGGTCAGATCACTCTGGTGAAAGCGCCGGACAGCTACACCGACGAAATCAACGGCAAGTTGGGTCTGGGTATTGTGCTGCTGCACTTCACCAGCACCGCCTCTCAGTGGGCCGGCAAGATCAAGTGGAGCTTCGGTGCCGACGCTGCAAAGCTCCAGCTGCCGGAGGGCTATGAGACTGTTGCGTCCTGCAAGGTGTGACAGCCGCTGCATCGCAGTAAGCAAAAGTCCCAGAGAGGCTGCTCTCCGGGACTTTTCTGCTTTTGAGAAATACGATGAATATATGATCAGGAGGAACTTCTCATGATTTCTCATGATATTCGTTATGTCGGTGTCGATGACCATGCCATCGACCTGTTTGAGAGCCAGTATCACGTTCCCAACGGTATGGCCTACAATTCCTATGTGATTGCCGATGAAAAGATTGCCGTCATCGACTCGGTAGATGCGCATTTTACGCAGACTTGGCTGGATAACATTCGGAACGTGCTGGGGGAGAGAGTTCCCGATTATATCGTTGTTCAGCACATGGAGCCGGACCACTCCGGCAGCCTCATCCGCTTCCTGGAGACCTATCCCGCGGCAAAGGTCGTGGCTTCCTCCAAGGCGTTTGGGATGATCCGGAACTTTTTCAATGCGGACATTACAGAACGGCAGGTGACTGTGGGCGAAGGTGATAACCTGTCTCTTGGCAGGCACACTCTGCGCTTTATTACCGCCCCCATGGTCCACTGGCCGGAGGTCATTATGACCTACGATAGTGCGGACAAGGTGCTGTTCTCCGCTGACGCCTTCGGAAAGTTCGGCGCGCTGGACGCCGCGGAAGACTGGACTGACGAGGCTCGCCGCTATTACATCGGCATTGTCGGCAAATACGGCAGCCAGGTTCAGACGGTTCTGAAGAAGGCGGCAGCTCTGGAGATCCAGACCATCTGCCCTCTGCACGGTCCGTCGCTGGATGGGGACCTGGGTCAGTATATGGACCTCTACAGCAAGTGGGCCTCTTATACCCCGGAGGAGGACGGCATCCTCATTGCCTATACCTCTGTCTACGGGAACACCAAAAAAGCCGTGGAACAACTGGCGGAGACGTTGGAAAAGACCGGTCAAAAAATCACGGTTTATGATCTGGCCCGCAGTGATATGTCCCAGGCTGTGGCCGACGCATTTCGATACAGCAAGCTGATCCTTGCCACGACCACCTATAACAATGATATTTTCCCGTTCATGCGGGAGTTTATTGAACACCTGACCGCCCGAGGATTCTGCAACCGCACGGTAGCTATTATGGAAAACGGAAGCTGGGCCCCCTCCGCAGCACGTGTTATCAAAAGCCTTCTCGAAAAGAGCAAGAACCTGACTTTCGCAGAGCCGATCGTGACGCTCCGTTCCGCTCTGAGTGAGGAGAGTGCCGCCCAGCTGGAGCTGCTGGCAAAAGCGCTTTGTGGAGAAACGTGTGTGCCTGAACGCGAGTCTGGCGAAAAAAAGAGGTTTGTCTGTAAGATCTGCGGCTATGTGTATGAGGGTGAGGCACTGCCCGAAGATTTTATCTGCCCCATCTGCAAACGCGGAGCCGAAGATTTTGAAGAAATCAAATAAATCAGGAGGAAATAATCATGAGCGATACCAAGTTTTACATCTGTGAGCATTGCGGAAACATCGTCGGTAAGATCAATGACGCAGGCGTTCCTCTGATGTGCTGCGGTCAGAAAATGAAGGAACTGGTCCCCGGCACTGTGGAGGCCAGCACGGAAAAGCATATCCCCGTGGTCACTGTGGAGGGCAATCTTGTCAAAGTTTCCGTGGGTGCTGTCGAGCATCCGATGACCGAAGCGCACCTCATCCAGTGGGTCTATCTGCAGACCACTTCCGGCGGTCAGCGCAAGGTTCTGGCTCCCGGCGCCGTTCCCGCGGTCACCTTTGCCCTTACCGATGACGACAAGCCGGTGGCAGTCTATGCCTATTGCAATCTGCACGGTCTGTGGATGACCAAGATTTGAAGCATGCGATTGAAACTATAGAATAACAGGAAGATCTTATTATGAAGTACGTGTGCGATCTGTGCGGCTGGGTTTATGATGAGGCTGTTGGCGATCCCGATCACGGCATTGCCCCTGGCACGAAGTTTGCCGATTTGCCCGAGGATTTCGAGTGCCCCCTGTGCGGCGCCGGCAAGGACCAGTTTTCTGCCAAGTAAACCAGCGGAAACAAAGAACGGTCCCACTGAACCGTCAGGTGGGTCGTTCTGTTTCCTGCATCCATCTGTGCGGCGGCTCGGGAACGATACGATTCTCTGATAAAACGCAGAAGAGCACCTTTGATTTTGACTATTGGGCAAACGGGGTCCATCTGCTTTCCCTGCAATACATGTGACCGCCCAGGCTGCGATCAAGGATATGTAATCGATCCGCAGCGAACGCTCCCGTATAACGCATATAAAAAGCCGCCCTCGGGCGGCTTTTTGTTGCAAAGTCGGCAAAAATGTGGCATACTATAAGACGAAAACCGAACCCGAGAAAGGAAGAAGACGGCATGAAAGCAACGGTCTATTTTACAAGGGAGATCACACCGGAAAAGGTGGTCGCGCTCTATGAGGCAATGGGCAGGCAGCTTACCGGCAGGGTAGCAGTCAAGCTCCATTCGGGCGAGAAGGGCAATCAGAACTTTCTGAAGCCCGAGTTCTGGAGACCGGTGATCGAGCGCGTCGGCGGCACGGTCGTCGAGTGCAACACCGCCTACGAGGGCGAGCGCAACTCCACGGCGAAGCACCGCAAGCTGATCGAGTACCACGGCTGGAGCCGCTATTTTTCCGTCGATCTGATGGACGCCGAAGGTCCCGACATGGAGCTGGACATCCCAAACGGCAAGGTACTCCGGAAAAACCGCGTGGGCAAGAATCTGAAAAACTACGACTCCATGCTCGTGCTGTCCCACTTCAAAGGTCACCCCATGGGCGGCTACGGCGGCGCGCTCAAGCAGCTTTCCATCGGCTGCGCCTCCACGGAGGGCAAGTGCCTGATCCACTCCGGCGGCAAGGTGACGGATCAGAGCATCCTTTGGAAAAACTGCGCCGAACAGGACGCGTTCTGTGAGGCGATGGCGGAGGCGGCGGGATCCGTAATGGAGTTTTTCGGCGGCAACACCGCGTTCATCAGCGTGATGAAGAACCTTTCCGTGGACTGCGACTGCTGTGCGATCGCGGAGGATCCGTGCATGCGGGACATCGGCATGCTGGCGTCTCTGGATCCCGTGGCGCTTGACCAGGCGTGCATGGATCTGATCTATGCCGCGACGGACGACCCGGGTCAGAAGCGTTTCATTGAGCGCGTGGAGTCCCTCCACGGCATCCATACCATAGAAGCCGCCGCTGCGCTCGGCTTCGGCACGAGGGAATATCAGCTCGCTGCGCTTTGAGGAAAAACGGGTCGTGCCGTCCAAAAGGACGGCGCGACCCGGCGTTACGGGTGAAAAGCTGCAATTTTTGCAAAAAAGCGGGCAAAATTTTCAAAAAGTCATGCTGAAATCGAGAAAAAAGCTTGCATTTGGGGAACGCTTGTGGTAGGATGGCTATGTTATGTAGGTAGTAAGAGAGTGGACTTTGCAGTCCGCTCTTTCTTTTGCCGTTTTTGAAAAAAACGCAAAAGAAAGAGCTAACGCTCCAAATCAAAAGCAGCGGACCTGCGGTCCGACCTTTTGCCGTTTTTGAAAAAAACGCAAAAGAAAGAGCTAACGCTCAAAATCAAAAGCAGCGAGCCTGCGGCTCGACCTTTTGCCGTTTTTGAAAAAACGCAAAAGAAAGAGCTAACGCTCCAAATCAAGAGCGGCGAGCCTGCGGCTCGACCTTTTGCCGTTTTTGAAAAAAACGCAAAAGAAAGAGCTAACGCTCAAAATCAAAAGCAGCGAGCCTGCGGTCCGACCTTTTGCCGTTTTTGAAAAAAAGCGAAAAAAGCACATGCCGGAAACCGGCGAGGAGTTCAGATGAAGAAAGTAACGGATATCGTGCGTGAGCTGGCGCTCCCGATCGTGGAGGAGAACGGCTGCACGCTTTGGGACGTGGAATATGTCCGCGAAGCGGGGCAGTGGTATCTGCGCGTCTATATCGACAAGGAGGGCGGCGTCAACATCCTCGACTGCGAGGCGGTCTCCCGCCCGCTCAGCGACGCCCTGGATGAAGCGGACCCCATCGAGACAAGCTATATATTTGAGGTGACCTCTGCCGGAGCGGAGCGTCCGCTGAAGCGTCCGGGCGACTTTGAGCAGTTTATGGGCTCGCCCATTGTGCTCAAGACCTATAAGCCGCATGACGGCCGCAAGGAGTTTTCCGGCGACCTGACCGCCTACGACAACGGCGCGGTGGAAATGAAGACCGGCGGACAGGTCCTCCGCTTTGAAAAAGAAGAGATCGCGCTGGTGCGCCTTCGCTGTGACTTCTAAAATACGCTACGATTCAATATATAGGACAAGGAGCAACTACCATGAAATGTGATGAAATCTTTGCTGCACTTGCGATGCTGGAAAAGGAACGCGGCATCTCTCAGACCTTTATGATGGATAAGATCGTTCAGGCGCTCACCACCGCCTATAAGCGCGACCACGAGGGCGTGGAAAACGTCATCGTGGACGTGGACGAGAACAAGAAGGATCTTAAAATGTATGTCCAGAAGGAGGTCGTGGAAGAGGTGGAGTTCCCCGGCACGCAGATCTCCGTGGAGGAAGCCAGGGCGATCTCGGCAAAGTATGCTGTCGGTGACATCGTCAACATTCCCGTCGATCACGTCGAATTCGGACGCATTGCCGCCGGCAACGGCAAGCAGGTCATCATTCAGGGTCTGCGCGAGGCGGAAAGCGGCATGGTCTACGAGGAGTACAATTCCAAGCAGCACGAGATCCTCACCGGCGTCGTCACGCAGATCGACCCGCGCACGGGCAACGCCAAGCTGCGCATCGGCACCGGCACGGATTCCACCGACGCGATCCTGACCACGGGCGAGCAGGTCAAGGGCGAGACGCTTACGGAGGGACAGCGCATCAAGGTGTACCTTGTCGACGTGCGCCGTCAGTCCCGCGGTCCGCAGGTCGTGATCTCCCGCACGCATCCGGGTCTTGTCAAGCGCCTGTTTGAGCTGGAGGTGCCCGAGATTTTTGACGGCACCGTCGAGATCAAGTCGATCGCCCGCGAAGCCGGCTCCCGCACCAAGATGGCGGTCTGGAGCAACGACCCCAACGTCGATCCGATCGGCGCCTGCGTCGGTCAGCACGGTCAGCGCGTGAACAATATTGTTGACGAGCTGCGCGGTGAGAAGATCGACATCGTGAAGTACAGCGAGGATCCCGCGGCGTATATTGCCGCCGCGCTCGCTCCTGCCGACGTCGTGGACGTCTGGATGGCGGACGAGGGCAAGGCGTGCCGTGTCATCGTTCCCGACGACCAGCTGTCCCTTGCCATTGGCAAGGAGGGGCAGAACGCCCGTCTTGCGGCGCGTCTTGTCGGCTACAAGATCGACATCAAGCCGGAGAGCTACCGCGACGAGGAAGAAGCATAACGGAGAAAGGAGGCGGTCTGCGTGCAAAAAGTGAAAAAGATCCCGCAGCGTCAGTGCGTGGGCTGCCGCACGATGAAGGAAAAGCGCGAGCTTATTCGCGTGGTGAAGAGTCCGGAGGGGGAGATCTCCCTCGATTTTGGCGGCAAGAAGCCGGGGCGCGGCGCTTACGTCTGCCCCTCGGCGGAGTGCCTCAAGCGCGCCAGAAAATCCCGCGCGCTGGAGCGTACCTTTGAAACCGCGATTCCCGAGAGCGTGTACGACGCGTTGGAAAAGGAGATGGAGCGCGGTGAATAAAATACTGAACCTGCTCGGTCTTGCCAAAAAAGCCGGAAGGCTGGAGGTCGGCGAAGAGCCGACGGGCGCTGCGGCGCGCGCCAGGGACGCGCGGCTGCTGCTGATCGCATCCGACGCCGCCGACAACAGCTTTCGCAGGCTCAGGCACTTTGCCGAAGCCGGCGCCTGCCTGTACGCCAGACTTCCCTGCACGAAGGATATGCTTGGGAAAGCGGTGGGACGCACGTCCTGCGCAATGGTCGCGGTGACGGACATCGGCTTTGCCGAGGCGATCGCCGGGAAGCTCGCGGAAGAGGACACGGCGCAGTACGGTGAGCTGGCGGAAAAAATGAGCGTCAAGGCACAGCGCGCGAAGCAGCGCCGCAGGGAGCAGGAGCAGCACGAAAAAAATCTTCGCATGGGCAAGCGCAGAACGGTCGCGAAGAAAGAAAAGAGCGAAGCGCTTCCGATGCCCGGGGCAGGGAAACCGCCCAAAGCGCCGGGACGCAGAAGCAGAACCCGGAAAGAGCGCGAAAAGCTGCGCCGCGAGGGCGAAAAGCGGGAGAGCGCAAAACGCTACGCACTCGCGCGCCCGGTCAAGTTTGGCAAGGGCAGCGTGAAGAAAAAGAAAAACGGCAAGACCCAACACATGGAGGTGTAATACATGGCTACTATGAACAAAAGTAAGGTGTCTGATATTGCAAAGGATTTCGGAATGGCGTCAAAGGACATTCTGACGGTTCTTGCAGCCTATACGGATTCCCCCAAAAAGCCCTCTCAGGTGTTGGAGGAAAGCGAGATCAATTTTATATTTGAGTATCTGACGCAGAAGAATCAGGTGAAGATCGAAACGATCTTTGCCGAGAGCGCACCGGAAAAGAAGGAGGCGCCTGCACCCAGGCAGGAGGCGAAGCCGGCGGCGCCGGCGGCTTCCGCGCCCAAAGCGGAGGCAAAGCCTGCCGCTCCCGCCGCGCGCCCGGCGCAGCAGAGCAAGTCCACGGCAACGCAGCAGCCCGCGACCCGCGTGCCGGAGAAGAAGATCGTCGACACCCGCAAGGTCACAAACGTCAACCTTGACAAGTACGACGAGAAGCTGCAGGATATGGCGGAGCGTTCCGGCGACCGCCGCATGAACCAGAGCAACAAGGAAAAGTTCCGCAATGCCGGCAAGAACAGGGGCGGCAAGCAGCCCATGACCTTCTCCAACAAGCGCCGGCAGGAAGAGGCGGAGAAGATGCGCCGTCTGCAGCTTGAGATCGCGAAGAAGACGCCGCTGACCGTCAAGATCCCCGATGAGATCTCCGTCGGAGAGCTGGCGTCGCGCATGAAGAAAACCGGCGCCGAGGTCGTCAAGTGCCTGATGAAAAACGGCGTGATGGCGTCTCTTTCCCAGCTGATCGACTTTGACACCGCCTCCTTCGTTGCCGAAGAGCTTGGGTGCAAGGTGGAAAAGGAAGTCGTCGTGACGATCGAAGAAAAGCTCATTGACGACCATCAGGATACGGAAGACGAGCTCCAGCCCCGCGCCCCCGTCGTCGTGGTCATGGGTCACGTCGACCACGGCAAAACGAGCCTGCTCGACTATATCAGAAACGCATCCGTCGCCTCCGGCGAAGCCGGCGGCATCACGCAGCATATCGGCGCCTATCAGGTGCAGATCAACGGCAAGCCCATCACCTTCCTCGACACCCCGGGTCATGAGGCGTTCACCTCCATGCGCGCCCGCGGCGCGATGATCACGGATATTGCCATTCTGGTCGTTGCCGCGGAGGACGGCATCAAGCCGCAGACGGTCGAATCCATCAACCACGCCAAGGCTGCCGAGATCCCCGTGATCGTTGCCATCAACAAGATGGATAAGCCCGACGCCAACCCCGAGCGCGTCAAGCAGCAGCTCACCGAGTACGGTCTGCTCGCCGAGGACTGGGGCGGCGATACCATCGTCTGCCCGATTTCCGCCAAGACCGGCATGGGGATCGACAACCTGCTCGAAATGGTCGCGCTGACCGCCGAGGTCAGCGAGCTCAAGGCAAACCCCAACCGCGCCGCCTCTGGCGCCGTGGTCGAGGCGCGGCTTGACAAGGGACGCGGTCCCGTCGCGACGCTGCTCGTGCAGAACGGTACGCTCAAGCAGGGCGATATCATCATCGCCGGCACCGCCGTCGGACGTGTGCGCCAGATGGTCAACGACAAGGGCGCGAAGCTCACCTCCGCGGGTCCGTCCGTGCCGGTTGAGATCACGGGTCTCGGGGAAGTGCCCGAAGCCGGTGCGCACTTCAATGCCGTCGCGGATGAGCGCCTTGCCCGTGAGCTGGTCGAACAGCGCAAGGAGGAAGAAAAACGCAAGGCCAACGCCCCGATCTCCAAGGTGTCGCTCGAGGATCTGTTCAGCCAGATCCAGGCAGGCGAAATGAAGACCCTTAACATCATTGTCAAGGCGGACGTCATGGGCAGTGTCGAGGCGGTCAAGGCATCGCTGGAGAAGATCTCCAACGAGGAAGTCCGCGTGCGCGTGATCCACGGCGCGGTCGGCGCCATCAGCGAAAGCGACGTGATGCTCGCCTCCACGTCCAATGCCATCATCGTCGGCTTTAACGTCCGTCCGGACGCGGTCGCCCGCGAGAGCGCCGCCCGCAGCCACGTCGATATGCGCATGTACCGTGTCATTTACGATGCCATCGACGAGATCGAGGCTGCGATGAAGGGCATGCTTGCGCCGAAGTTCCGCGAAGCGGTCATCGGTCACGCCGAGGTGCGCCAGACCTACAAGGTCAGCTCCGTCGGCACGGTCGCCGGCTGCTATGTCACCGACGGCAAGATACAGCGCGCCTGCGACGTGCGTATCGTGCGCGACGGCATCGTCGTTCACGAGGGGCATCTCGCCTCCCTCCAGCGCTTCAAGGACGCTGTCAAGGAGGTCGCCTCCGGCTACGAGTGCGGTCTGAGCTTTGAAAAATACAACGACATCAAGCTCGGCGACGTCGTCGAGGCGTATGTCATGGAGCAAATTGAAGCATAATCAACCAACAGGGGCGGGCGTTTTCGCCCGCTCCTATTTTCATGATAACCATCAGGAGGAGGAAACGATGGCAAGCAATCGCATCCATCGCATCAATGAGGAGATCCAAAAGGAGCTCAGCCAGGCGTTTCGCGCGCTCAAGGATCCGCGCGTGCAGGGCGGCATGGTCACGATCACGCATGTCGACACGACGAGCGATCTGCGTTATGCCCGCATCTTTGTGAGCGTTTTGGACAAGAGCCGGGAAAAGGACGTCATCAGGGGACTCAGGAGCGCCTCCGGCTATCTGCGCCGCGAGCTGGGCGCGGCTTTGCGCCTGCGCTATACACCGGAGCTTCAGTTCCTCGCCGACGACTCCATCGAGCACGGCGCGCACATTCTGGAGATGCTGCGCGACCCGAACGTGGTCAAGCCGGCAAATCCGGAGAACGAGAGCCTTGATCCGGACGGTGAAGAAGACTGAAACGGTTTTTTGATCGCCCCGATCGGAAAACCAGTTTCTCCCGCCGCACAGGCGGCTAGAGAAAACCGGCACGGCATGACCCTTCCTTTTCGCGGTCATTTCGTGCCCTGCAGCGAAGAGGAAAGGAAAGGTCACAACTATGACGATTCAGGAAGCGGCGGAGTTTCTCTGCGCGCACGACAACTACCTGATCCTGACGCACCGCCGTCCTGACGGCGATACCATCGGCTGCGCCGCGGCGCTGTGCACGGTTTTGCGTCAAATGGGCAAGACCGCGGGCGTTCTCTACAACCGCGAGACCACGGAGCATTTCGCGCCGTATATTGAGGAGTTTTGGGTGGCGGACGACTTCGACTATGAGACGGTCGTCTCGGTCGATCTTGCGGCGCTGAACCTGTTCACCGACAACGCGGAGCAGTTCAAAACCAGGGTCGATCTCGCCATCGACCACCATCCGAGCTATGAGCGCTTCGGAAAGCACGACTGCGTGCATCCCGAGTGTGCAGCCTGCGGCGAGGTGATCTATGAGCTTGCCGCCCGGCTCGGTCAGCTGACGGTGGCGGTCGCGCTGCCGCTCTATGTCGCGGTATCGACGGATACGGGCTGCTTTGTCTACTCCAATGTCACCGCCAACACGCACCGCGTGGCGGCGGCGCTGATGGAGACGGGCATCGACTACAAAGCGGCGAATAAGCTGCATTTCCGCACCAAGAGCAAAAAGCGCCTCGCGCTTGAGGGCGAGCTGATGCGGACGATGGAATTTTACGATGAGAACCGCGTGGTCGTCGTGACGCTGCCCATGGAACTGCAGCGGCGCCTTGCCCTGACGGAGGCGGACATGGAGGACATCTCCGCGCTCGGCGGCGTCGTGGAGGGGACGGACTGCTCCATCACAATGAAGGAGACGAGGGACGGCGCGTGGAAAATTTCACTGCGCACCAGCGCGCGCGTCAATGCGACCCGCGCCTGCGCCAGGCTTGGCGGCGGCGGACACCGCGCGGCCTCCGGCTGTGTGATCGAGCACGCGGCGCTTTCCGACGCCAAGCGCATGATCCTAAACGCGGTGCAGGAAGCAATCAACGAGGAAAACGGCGCGAATTGACCCGCGCCGACGGAGAAACGGAGCGCTTATGCCGAACGGCGTGATCATTATCAACAAGCCGCAGGGCTGGACGAGCATGGACGTGTGCGCCAAGCTGCGCGGTATTTTCCGGGAAAAGCGTGTCGGTCACGCCGGCACGCTCGACCCGATGGCGACGGGGGTGCTCCCCGTGTTCGTCGGTCAGGCGACCAAGGCGGTGTCCTTTGCCGAGGGCGGCAGGAAAGAATACCGGGCGGTTTTGAAGCTCGGCGTCACCACCGATACGCAGGACACGACCGGCACGGTGCTGGAGCGGCACGCGGTCGCCGTCAGCGAGGACGAGGTACGCGCGGTTCTGTCCCGCTTCACGGGCGAGCTTTCGCAGATCCCGCCGATGTACTCCGCCATCAAGATCGGCGGGCAGAAGCTCTACGAGATCGCCCGCAGGGGCGGCGAGGTGGAGCGAAAGCCGAGAACGGTCATGATCTACGAGCTGGAGCTGACCGGGCGTTTGGCGGCGGACGAATATGCGCTGCGCATCGTCTGCTCCAAGGGGACCTATATCCGCACGCTCTGCCATGACGTCGGCGCGGCGCTCGGCTGCGGCGCCGCGATGGCGGCGCTTACACGGACCATGGCGGCTGGCTTCACGCTCGGCGAGGCGGTGACGCTCGAGGAAGTGCAGGCACAGGGCGAAGCACTGCTGCGCCCGACCGACAGCCTGTTTCGCGAGTATCCGGCCTACACGCTTCCGAATGCGGAAACGGAGCGGCGCGTGCGCTGCGGCAACCCGCTGAAGGCGAAGCTTGTGGACGGAGTATACCGCGTGTACGGCTGCGACGGCACGTTTCTGGCGCTTTCCCGGGCGGAAAAAGGTGTGCTGACCTCGCAGAAGAATTTCTTTTGCGCAGAATAGTCTGCGCACGTCGCCGGCGCTCGCAGGAACGCCGGGAAAGCAGACGAAAAAGGTGGGAAACAAAGTGGAAGAAACAAAGCGCGTCATTGCCCTCGGATTTTTTGACGGCGTTCATATCGGTCACGGCGCGCTGCTGAGGAAGACGGCGGAGCGCGCAAAGGAGCTGGGCTGCACGAGCGCGGCGTTTACCTTTGACCGCGCGCCCAGAGAGTTTGTCACAGGCGAAAGCGTTCCGCTGCTGACAAATCCGCAGGAGCGCAGCGCGCTGATCCGTGAGCTTTACGGGATCGAACAGGTCATTATCGAGCCGTTTGACCGCGGGATGATGACGATGCCGTGGCGGGATTTTATTGAAAAGCTCCTGCTGGAAAAGTATCACGCGGTGCATCTTGTGGCGGGACATGATTATCATTTTGGCTACAGGAATGAGGGAAATCCGGCGCTGCTGCGGGAGTATTGCGCGGCGCACGGCATTGGCTGCGACATCATTGCGAAGGTGGAGCACCGGGGAGTGACCGTCTCCTCAACGCTGATCCGCGCTCTTGTTGAATCGGGCGAGGTGGAGCGTGCGGCGGAGTTTTTGGGTCATCCGCACGCAATGACCGGCACGGTCGAGCATGGCTTCGGTCTTGGGACGGCGCGCCTTTTCCCGACGGTCAATCTGATCCCGCGCGGCGCGACGATCATTCCGGCGCACGGCGTGTATGCAACGAAGGTGCATCTGGAAAACGGCGAGACCTATCTCGGCGTGACCAATGTCGGCACGCGGCCCACAGTCGGCACGGGAAACGGCGTGACGGTGGAAACGAACCTGATCGACTTTACCGGCGACCTGTACGGACGGCATATCCGTGTGGACTTCTGCCTGCGGCTGCGCGAGGAGAAGAGGTTTTCCTCCACGCAGGCGCTGCATGACCAGATCGCGCAGGACATTGCAAGGACCCGGGCGGCGCTCTCGGAAACAAAGGCATAAAAAAGAACGGCGGGAGCCGTTCTTTTTTTATGCCGACATTTCCCGACAGGCTTTTCCCGCCGCAAAACCTACAATGGAGGAAAACGAACTCGGGAGGAGGACAAGCAGTGAAAGGTCTTGCGTTTGTCCGCAGAAAAGAGGTGTCGGGAAAAATCGTGGACACCGCGATCCACTTTTTATTTCCCGCCGTATTTGCCGGTGCAAGCCTGTTTGGCGGCTACGCGCCGTTTGCCGTCGGCGCTGTCGCGGCGGCCGGACAGGGAAGAAGAGGCATGTCCGCTCTTTTGGGGTGTGCATCCGGCGCGCTGCTGTTTCTGAATTTTTCACACGCGCTGCGCACGATCGCGGTGGCGGTGCTGCTCTACACGGCGAACAATGCGTTTTACGACTTGAAGGTCTATCAGAAGAAGGCGTTTTTGCCGCTGCTGAGCGCGGGACTGATGTTCTCGGTCGAATTTGTTTACGTAGTGAGAGCCGGCATCGGCGAGATGGCCTACTGCTTTTTGAGCATGCTCCTTGCGGCGCTGTGCACGCATTGCTGCCGCACGGTGCTCAAAGAGGAGGGGAAAGAGGAGCATCCCGCTGCGTCAATGGTGATTTTGCTGGGTGTTTTGATGGCGTTTTCCGCGTTTGAGACGAGCAGCGGCTTTGCGCCCGGGCGCATCGTGGCAATGCTCGCGGTGCTGTTTATGGCGTTTGAGCAGGAAAGACCGGCGGCGGTCGCGGGCGCGCTCTGTATCGGCTTTGCGGTGGATCTGGTCGCCGGGAACGGCAACTTTTTGCACACGGCCGCTTACGGACTGTCCGCGCTTGCCGTCAGATTCGCGCGGCGCGGCGACCGCGTGCGCGCGGCGCTGTGGTTCGTGTGTGCCGTACTGGTGTTTTCCCTGCCGCTTTATGCCGGAGACGGTCTGGTCCTGCTCTATGAGGGGCTCGCGGCGACGCTGTGCTTTCTGCTGGTGCCGACAAAGGTGTTTCGCGGAAAAAGACTGGCAGGAGAAAAGGAAGCGCAGACAGACGAACACCTGCTCCTCCGGCAGAAGCTGGAGGACTCGGCAGCGGCGTTTCGGGAACTGTATGACAGTTTATCCCGTGTGCCCGGATGCGCGGAGGAAAACCCGGCGGTGCTCTTTGACCGGGCGGCGGAGCGGGTGTGCCGTGGCTGCTCCCTGTGCGATATTTGCTGGGAAAAGGAGTATCAGCGCACCTACACGGCCATCAACGACGCGACGCCGGCGCTGCTGAAAAACGCCGAGGCGCAGGGAAAGGACTTTCCGTCCTACTTCGCTGACCGCTGCATCCGCTTTCCGAGCTTTCTGACCGCGGTGAACAGCGAGCTGCGGGACTATCTGCTGCGCGGGCAGTACCGGAAAAGCCTGAGCGATTCACGCGCAAGGGCGGCAGGACAGTATGCGCAGGTGTCGGAGGTGCTGCTTGCCGCCGCGGGAAAACTGAACGAGGCGCACCCTGCGCTGGCAGTCCAGCCGCTGCCGTATCAGCTCGGCGTGGCGCTGCGTCCGAAAAAGGGCGAGCGCGTCAGCGGCGACAGCATGAGCACCTTTGAGACGGAGAACAAGCTCTGCCTTCTGCTCTCCGATGGGATGGGCAGCGGAGAGGAAGCCAAAAGGGAATCTGCCATGGCGACACGGCTGCTCGAGCGCTTCCTGCGCGCCGGCATCGATGCGCCGCCGGCGCTGAAAACGCTCAACAGTGCGCTGACCCTGCGCGCGGAGGAAACGGGAAGCTTTACGACGGTCGATCTTTTTTTGCTGTCGCTGCAGACCGGAGAGGGCGAGCTGTATAAATACGGCGCGGCGCCGTCTTACATCAAGCGCGGCGGCACGGTCAGGCGCGTGACCTGCACCTGCCTTCCGGCGGGCTTGCAGGAGTGCTCCCAGCCGCCGGAGGCGACACGTATCCGCCTGGAGGGCGGGACGTTTTTTGTCATGGTCACAGACGGCGTTGCCGATGCCACAAACGACGAATGGCTGCAGGATCTGCTTGCCGGATGGCAGGGGGAGAATCCGCAGCTGCTGGTTTCGGCGATTTTGGCGGACAGCATCGAGCGCACGGGCGAGATCGACGACGCAGGCGTTCTGGTCCTCTATTTGCCCAGGACGGATACGCCGGAAGTCAAAGAAATCTGAAGCAAAAAATTTGCCGCCTGCCGTATAAGAGACCGGGCGCAGGGAATACTGATACTACGCAGAGCAAGCGAAGGAGTGATGCAGCATGGTCAAGGGTACCTCACGCCGCGTGATCGTCGTCGATTCACCGGATACCGATCTTTTCGAGCAGGCAATTTTTATCGTACGCAACGACGCGATGCACCGCGGCGGCGTTACCTCGCAGCAGCTTGTTGACGAAGCGTGCCGCGTGGCCCGAAGCTGCAGCCGCTCACAGCCGACCTCGGGACGCAGCCTTTTCCGCAAGGGCACGCCGCTTTTCTGGAGTGCGATCGGCGCAGGCTGCATTGCGCTGACATGGCTCGTCAGCGTGCTAATTTGATCGACACCACCCATATATGTTTCTCTCCCTTTGAAGCGCCGCCGGCGCTTCTTTTTTTTGCGCAATTCTTATTTACAAACTGTATAAAACGGTCTATACTATACCTGTTGTATTTTTAAAGAAAAAGAAGAGGTAAAAGGAATGAATGAGGACTTTTCCCGCACGCTCGCTTTGCTGCGGCAGGAGAAAGATATCTCGCAGCGCAAGGCGGCAAAGGATCTCGGCGTTTCGCAGGCGCTGCTGTCGCACTATGAAAACGGGATCCGTGAGCCGGGGCTTGCTTTTGTCCGGCGCGCCTGTGACTACTATCACGTCAGCGCCGATTACCTGCTCGGGCGCACGCTCTCGCGCGACGGCGGCATGATCGGCGCGGAGGAGCTTTACGATTCGAGCAACGAGCGGGGAACGCTCAAGGGAAGCATTGCGGCAACCCTGCAGAAAAAGCTGATCGTCAACACGACGAACCTTCTTTTTGAGCTGCTCGGTCAAACCGGAAGCCGCGAGGCGGTCGGCGCTGCCGGCAGCTATCTCAGCGGCGCGCTTTACCAGCTTTACCGCGCCCTGCACCGCCGCAGCGGGGAAAAGGACGCCTATTTCTCCCTTGGCGGAGAGGCGTTTACCGGCGGCGCCGTCGATATGCAGATGCATGCTGCGCGGGTCGCCTATATTCAGGCGCTTTCACACCCGGCGGAAGAGAGCGCGTTCCCAAATATGGACAGCGAAGCCCTTTCTGCCGGATACCCGGGTCTGATGCAGAGCGTGACGCAGGTGCTGCATGTGACCGAGGAGCAGACAAATCACCTGCTGGATCAAAAATAAGAGGAAGCCACATGAACCGAGAAAACATACGAAACTTTAGTATTATCGCGCACATTGACCACGGCAAGTCTACGCTCGCCGACCGTCTGCTGGAAAGATGCAACGCGGTCAGCGCGCGCGAAATGGAGGACCAGATCCTCGACAACATGGAGCTTGAGCGCGAGCGCGGCATTACCATCAAGGCGCGCGCCGTCACCTTTGATTATACTGCGCAGGACGGCGAAACCTATACGCTCAACCTCATCGACACGCCGGGACACGTTGACTTCAATTATGAGGTGTCCCGTTCGCTCGCGGCGTGCGAGGGCGCGCTTCTGATCGTGGACGCTTCACAGGGCATCGAGGCGCAGACGCTGGCGAACACCTATCTCGCCATGGAGCACGAGCTGGAGATCCGCCCCGTGATCAACAAGATCGACCTGCCTGCCGCCGATCCCGGGCGTGTGAAGGAGGAGATCGAGAATATCCTTGCCATCCCGGCGGAGGATGCGCCGGAGATCTCCGCCAAGCTCGGCATCAACATTGACGCGGTGCTTGAGGATATCGTGCACAATCTGCCGGCTCCCGCAGGCGACAAAAACGCGCCGCTGCGCGCGCTGATTTTCGACAGTTATTACGATCCCTACCGCGGCGTCATCGTCTACATGCGACTCATGGAGGGCAGCCTTAAGCCCGGCATGGAGGTCAAAATGATGGCGACGGGCGCGTCCTACAAGGTTCTTGAATGCGGCATCATGCGTCCGCTCGGCATGGAGGCGACGGATCATCTCGAGGCCGGTCAGGTCGGCTACTTCACCGCGAGCATCAAAGACGTGCACGAAACGCAGATCGGCGATACCGTCACCGGCGCGGAGAATCCCGCGTCTGAGCCGCTGCCCGGCTACCGCAAGGTGCGTTCCATGGTCTACTGCGGCATCTATACCGAGGACGGCAGCAAATACCCCGACCTGCGCGACGCGCTGGAAAAGCTGCAGCTCAACGATGCGAGCCTGACGTTTGAGCCGGAATCGTCCGTGGCGCTTGGCTTCGGCTTCCGCTGCGGCTTCCTCGGCATGCTGCACATGGAGGTCATTCAGGAGCGTCTGGAGCGTGAGTTTGACCTCGACCTTGTCACGACGCTCCCCAGCGTAATTTACGAAGTTTACAAGACGGACGGCACGATGGTGCGCGTGGACAATCCGCACAACTATCCCGACAACAGCGTCATCGAGCACGCGGAGGAACCCTACGTCAAGGTGACGATCGTTACGCCGCCGGACTATGTGGGCAACATTATGCCGATGTGTCAGGAGCGCCGCGGCGAGTTTAAGGATATGCAGTATCTTGACACCTATCTCGTCGAGATGCATTATCAGATGCCGCTCAATGAGATCATTTACGATTTCTTTGACGCGCTCAAGGCGAACACAAAGGGGTATGCCTCGCTCGACTATGAGCTCTCCGGCTACCGCCCGAGCGAGCTGGTCAAGGTGGACATGCTTTTAAACGGCGACCAGGTCGATGCGCTGTCCTTTATCGCGCATAAGGACAAGGCTTATCCGCGCGCACGGAGACTGTGCGAAAAGCTCAAGGAGAATATTCCGCGTCAGCTCTTTGAAGTGCCCGTTCAGGCTGCCATCGGCGGGCGCGTGATCGCGCGCGAAACGGTCAAGGCCATGCGCAAGGATGTTCTTGCCAAGTGCTACGGCGGCGACATCACGCGCAAAAAGAAGCTGCTGGAGAAGCAAAAAGAGGGCAAAAAGAAGATGCGCAATCTGGGCACGGTACAGGTGCCGACGGAAGCGTTTTTGGCGGTTCTCAAGCTGGACGAGTGATTTTTGCCCTCTTTGCGAGCGCGAGCGAGCCGCCGCGGCAGCGGCGTGAACATAATCATGGGGCGAAGCCGTTGAAAGCGAAGCGTTTCAACGGGCAAAAAGAAGATGCGCAATTTGGGCACGGTACAGGTTCCGACGCAAGCGCGTCTCGTCCGTCTCTTTTGAAAGAGCTGCAAAATTCAACCCACCGGGGCGCGAAATATCGTCCTAAAAGCCCGGATCAGGCTGCGCATGCATTGGCAGCAATAAAACAAGGGGAAGCGAACTTCGCTTCCCCTTGTTTTATTCTTTTGTCCGAGGCGGGAGAAACGCTCAGAACAGCTCCACCTGATTCGGCAGCTCGGCTCTGCCGAGCCTGCGCAGCTGCTCCTGATTTTCCTCTGCGAGAAGATCGGTGATCGCCATTTTGCGGATGATATTCTTCATGGTCGTGTCCAGCATGGTTCCTTCGCTGTAATCGGCGGGAAAGATGAAGTCCACGCGCCCTTTGGCGAGAAGATCCTCCACGCCGGGGCGGTTTCCGTCCTGATAGACGGCGACTGCCTGACCGCCGTAGGCGCGCATCATCTTCATGCACGGCACGTCGGAAAGCCCGTCGCCGACATAGATCATGTTGGTGAAGGGAATGCGCTTGCTGTCATCCGGCATGGAGGCGTTGAGATCTTTGTCATTGGCGATGTCCAGAACGCCCTTGTTGATGCGGTAAACGAACTGCGTCTTGTTGGTGAAGTTAACATCCAGCTTGGGCCAGTAGGCGAGTCCGTCCTCGTTGTAAAGAAACTCACAGGCGTAGATCTCCTTGAACTCGTGGCTGATGCCGCTGCCCTCGATGATCTCCTTGAGACCGGAGGAGAGTACATAGTGCTCGACCTGCACGCCCTGCTGCGCACCGAAGGCGTTGATGCGCGCGAACCAGTCCTTCACGCCGGGGAAAAGCTCGATCGAGCGGCCGCAGCTGACCAGGTAATCCCGGTCGAGGCGGATATTTTTCTTGCGGCATTCGTCGATCATCGTGTACATATAAGCGAGCAGACCGTCCATGCGGTTTTTCCGGCCGAACGAGTTGGCGATGCCCCAAAACTCGCCGGGCGTATAGCCGAGCGAGGGGATGAAGGCATAGTCCTGCATGTCGGTGGTGCACAGGGTTTTATCAAAATCATAAAGAAAAGCAATGATGGGACGCTTTTTCATGGGAGAGCACTTCCTTTTATCCTTCGTAACGCGGAAAGAAGCGGCTCGGGAACGAGCCGCTTCTGATGGATTCATTCTTCGCCGTGATAGTTGCGGCCGAATTTCAACTCGGAAAAATCAATGGCGCGGGTAGCGGTCTCGACAAAGGGGTTGTCGTCTGCCTCAAGAAGGTCCTGCTGCACGCCCTCGTCCGCTTCCTCCTGCGCGGGAGCGCCTTCAAAGGAGGAAAGGATCTTCTCACCGATCGCGGCAATGTCCGCCTGCGCATCCGTTTCCTCCTCCGCAGGGACGGGGAGCGTTTCCGGCGTCAGGTCGGGAAGCTGCTCAAGAAGCTTCAGCTGTGCTTCGCAGACCGCGCGGGATTTGCTGATGAACTCCGCGGTGGCGGATTTCGCGGTGTTGAGACGCTTCTGCTCAAACAGAAGCTCCTCCTGCAGCGCGCCGATTTTATTGCGCGCCTCCGCTTCGGCATTGGCGATCAGGTGGGCCTTCTTGGCCTCGGCCTCCTCCACCATGGTGCTGGCCATCTTCTGCGCGGTGAGGAGGGCGGCACGCATGGAGTCCTCCGTCGCGCGGTACTCCTCCACCTTGTCGACCAGAACCTTCATCTTGGCCTTGAGTGCGGCGTTTTCCTTGTAAAGCGCGGTATAGTCGTCGGTCAGCTCATCGAGAAACTCATCGACCATGGCCATATTGTAGCCGCCGAATGCGGCCTTGGAGAAGGCGCGGTTGGAAACTTCCTGCGGTGTAAGCATAGTGAACCCCTCCGTATGTTGTGATTATAAGTACAGACCGTTGTTTTCCAGCTCGTCGATCAGATCGCCCATGATATCCACGCTGTACGGCGTGATGATATAGGTGTTGGCGGCGACCTTCTTGATCTTGCCTTCGCCGGCATAGGCGACGCCGGAGAGGAAGTCGATCAGTCTTCTGGCGATGTCCTTGTTGGTGGATTCCAGATTGAGAACGACGGTGCGCTTATCCTTGAGGTGGTCAGCGATCTCCGAGGCGTTTTCAAAGCGCTCGGGCTTGACCAAAACGACCTTGAGCTGGGTGGTCGCGTTGATGTTGACCACCTTGTTGCGCCGGTCCTCCGCCTTGCGCTCAGCGCTGCGGCGATCGGCAAAGGCGCCCGTGTCGCCGTGATCCTTCAAGTCGGGGAAATCGTCTTCATATTCTTCGTCTTCGTCTTCGTAGGGGTGCGCCCATTTTTTCAGATCATCAATAATACCCATAACAAATTCCCTTCTCTATCAAATCGTGTAGTTGCGCCTGCCGAAAATGGCGGTACCGACACGGACCATCGTAGCGCCTGCGCGGACGGCATCCTCGTAGTCGCCACTCATCCCCATCGATAAAATATCAAGTCTATTATCGTACAACTTTTCGTTGATGTCAACATAAAGCGCGTGAACTTTTTCAAAATATGGTATACTGCCGTGCGCCTCCTCCGCTACCGGTGGTATGCACATCAGCCCGCGCACGCGAACGTGCGCAAGCGTGCGCGCCCGCTGCGCGGCGGCAAAAAGCTCGGAGACGGCAAAACCGCTTTTGGCGTCCTCGCCGCCGATGTTGACCTCAAGAAGGATGTCCTGCACGATGCCGAGCTTTTCCGCCTGCGCGTGAATCGCGTCAAGCAGCGCGTCCGAGCCGACGGACTCGATCAGATCGACCTTGCCGACGACCAGCTTTACCTTGTTGCGCTGAAGATGTCCGATAAAGTGCAGCGGCGCGCCGGCGTAAGCGTTTTCCGAGAGCTTCTGCGTCATTTCCTGCACGCGGTTCTCGCCCAGCGCGTCAATGCCGGCGGCGATCGCTTCGCGGCAGGCGTCGGCGCCGTTCATTTTGCTTGCGCCGACAAGCGTGATCTCGTCTGCGCTGCGGCCGACCTCTTTGGCCGCGCGCTCGATATTCTGGCGCACGGCGGCAATATTTTCCTGAATAGACATGGGGACTCTTCCTTTCGTTGCCTTAATTGATGACCTTGCCGTTGTAAAGGTCGTTTGCGGAGATAATGACCTCGTCCTCTGCACGCAGCGTGTAGAGCAGCACCTGGCTGTCCGTTGCCGCGCTGATCTCACCCGGTTCGACGAGACAGAAGTCCTCGCCCTGATAGAGGACGCTGACGGGCTTGAAATACGCGGTAAGCCCCACGAGACAATAAACGCCGGTCGTTCCGTTCTCATCGACGCGCAGCGCGTTTTTCGGAATGCGCAGCCCTTCGTAGGACGCGAGGATCAGCTCGGCGTTCTGCTCGCGCAGAAGCGTGACGTAGGAAAGGTAGCGTGAACCGGTGAGCACCAGCACGCAGCGTCCGTTTTCCGCGCGGCCGATCCGGATCACCTTGACGGGGAGGTCAAAGTCGATGCCGGAAGCCATGCGCAGCGTCAGCGACTGTCCCGCGGACAGACGCGAAGCCTCTGCTGCGCTGAGCACGGTGACGAAGAACCATTCTTCGCCCTCGATCAGCTTGCCGATCGAGGAGCTTGTCTGCGTCGGAGCAATGGCGTCAAATTCAGCCGGCGTCATCGTTTCAAGCGTGCGCGGCGTGAGAACGGATTCATAGCCGTCAACGACGGCGCTGTATGTTCCGGCAAAGGGCGCGTTGATCCTGCTCGTGGAGCCGCGCACGGCGGCAGAGGCGGAACTGACCTGTGCGCTGAGCGCGGCGATCTGCTCGGAAAGGTCGGCGGCATCGCGGTAGGCGTATTCCCGCTTCAAAACCGTGGTCTTCAATTCGTTCGTGAGCGTTTCCAGAGAGGCATGGCGGCCGGAGCTGCAGGCGGCGCGCAGCGCCACGATATCGCTGCGGATGTCGGAGTCAAGCTTGAGCGCGGTCTCCGTATCGCCGGCAGCGCTTTGCGCGTATTGCAGCTGTTCAAGCTGCTGTGTGAGCCGCTCGAGCTCCTGCGCCTGCTCCAAAGCCTCCTGAGAGCGGTAGACGGTGGCGAGCGGCTTGCCGGCGGCAACGCGCTCACCCTCGGCGTGGGTCAGCTCAAGGAGCGCTTCGTCCCCTTCGATCACCGTTTCGCTGCGCACGACATAGCCGCTGAGCTGCACGCTGTCCTCCGTGTGATAGCGATAGGTCAGCGTGGTCGTTGTGGGGTTGACGAGATAACGATACCCCTGCACGCCGAAATAGATAAAAACGGCGAGCATAAGGAAGATCATGATCAGTTTTGTTGAAAGAGAAGTGGATTTCATAATGACCTCAGATGAGGACGCGTTATGCCTCCTCCTGTTCGGCGTCGCGCAGATCGATGGTGCCCGGCGGTGTGATCGTGGAGATCGCGTGCTTGTAGATCATCTGCGATTTGCCGTCACTGTCAAGAATGACAATAAAATTGTCATAGCCGGTGACGATCCCGCGCATCTGAAAGCCGTTGACCAGAAACACGGTCAGCGGGATGCGCGAACGGCGCGCGTTGAGGAGAAACAGGTCCTGCAGGTTGGTGATTTTTTTCATGATGTATCCGTCCTTTCTTTTTATCCGGAATAGAGATCCGGTCGAAAGTCAGCATACGCCATGGTTCATAAGAATTTCTGTCGAAAAAGAGAGGCAGGATGAGAAATCCCTCGTTTTTTTCCAGTAGTACCAGTGAATGTCGGAATTGCGCCGCAGCCAGGTGAGCTGGCGCTTGGCGTACTGCCGCGAGCGGAGCTTGATCTCGTCAATTGCGGCATCGCGGCTCGAAAGACCGTCCAGATACGCCAGCGCCTCCTTGTAGCCGATGGCGGCGAACGCGGTGGAGGAGCGGGAGACGCCGCGGTCCAAAAGCGTCTGAACTTCCTCAAACAGTCCGTCCCTGACCATTTGCTCGACGCGCAGATCGATGATGCGCTTCATCTCCTCGCGGTCCTCGTAGGCAAGTCCGAGGTAGACCGGCTCATAGCGCATAGGTACGCGCTGCGTTTCAAGATTGTGCTGCGTCATGGTTTTTCCGGTTTCGTAATAGACCTCCAGCGCGCGAATGATGCGCTTGCGGTCAGCGGGGTGCAGACGCGCGGCGCAGGTGGGGTCAACGCTTCGCAGCTCCTCCAAAAGAGCCTCCCCGCCGTCACGCGCCATACGCGCTTCCAGCTCCTCGCGCAGCGGGCTGCCTGACTGTCCTTCGGCAAAGCCGTGCCCCTTGAGCAGTGCGTCGAGGTACAGCCCCGTGCCGCCGACAATAATGGGCAGCTTTCCGCGCGCGAGGATATCGTCCGTGCATTTCGCCGCGTCGCACGCATAGCGGGCAACGGAATAGTTTTCATTGGGATCGATCACGCCGACCATGTGATGCGCAACGCCGTCCATCTCCTCCGCCATCGGCGCGGCGGTGCCGATGACCATGCCGCGGTAGATCTGCATGGAATCGCAGGAGACGACCTCGCCGCGAAACTTTTTGGCGAGCAGGACGCCCATTTTTGTCTTGCCGCAGCCCGTCGGACCGACGACACAAACGACTTTTTGCGCCATGAAAAACTCCTTTTCGGGTATGGGTCAGGCTCGCTTGAACATCTTTTCAAGCTCGTACCGGCTCAGCTTTACCTTGACAGGTCTACCGTGCGGGCAGAACTGCACTTCGCCGGACTGCACCTTGTCAACGAGCACGCGCAGCTCCCGCTCACTGGTTTTCCAGCCGCCCTTGATGGCGGCCTTGCAGGCGATCGTGTGCAGCAGCGCGTCGCGGGCGGAAGCGGGGTCGGCGCTGTGCGCGGCGGCAAGCTTTCCGGCAAGCTCCTCCAGTGCGCTCACGGCGTCGCCGGAGTCAATGTCGGCGGGGATTTCGCGGATGAGAATGCTGCCGTCGCCGAACTCCTCGCACGCGAAGCCGAATTCACGCAGCAGGGAAAACTGCTCGACGAGCGCGGTGTATTCCGCGGCGGGGAAATCCGCCACGAGCGGCGTGAGGAGCGCCTGCGGCATGATCGGTCCGGCGTTCGCCTTGAGACGGTCAAAGTTGATGCGCTCGTGCGCGGCGTGCTTGTCGATGAGCCAGACGTTTTTCTCGCCGTCCTCGCAGACGATGTAGGTGTCGAGCACCTCGCCGGCGATCCGCCACGGCGCGGCGGTCTCGGGAACAAGGGTGAGCTGCTCCGCCTCCTCCGCCGGAGCGTCCTTCGCCGCCGGAGCAGCGGCGGGAACCGGAGATGCTTCATATGCGCCGGCTGTGAAGGGCACAGCCGGTGCGTTCGCGGAAGCTGCCGGCGCGGCAGGACGAACCTGCAGCGCGGACCCGGCTGCGCGGCGGACAACGTCCGAGAAGGGCAGTTTGCCTGAAAGCTCGCTGGGAAAAGCCGGGACGCTCGTTTTAAACTGCGGCGCGGCAGGCTTCGCGGCGTTTCCCGCGCCCCGGGCGAGGTATTGCCCGGCGGTCATCGAGGCAAAAAAGTCCGCGCGCGGATTCTGCACTTGCCGCACGTCTTTTGCGCTTGCCGGCTTCGGCGCTTCGCATCCGTCGAGCGCGTCCATCGCGCCGTGGTAGACGAGATCGAAAATGGCTTTCTCATTGAGGAATTTGACCACCGTTTTGGCAGGATGGACGTTGACGTCCACCATGTCGCAGGGGAGGTCGACAAACAGCACGCAGCCGGGGAATTTTCCCTTCATGATGCGGTTGGCATAGGCCTCCTCCAGCGCGGCGGTGAGAAGCTGCGACTTGACAAAGCGGCCGTTGACGAAAAAGGTCTGCATGCCGCGCGTGCCGCGCAGCGCGAGCGGATGGGTAAGGAAGCCGTGCGCGGAAAGGCTGCCGTCAAGACAGCTGACCTCGACCAGCTTGAGCGCGAACTCACGGCCGAGCGCGGCATAGACGGCGGATCGGAGCACGCCATCGCCGGGGGTATGGAGCGTCTCCTCGCCGTCCTTGACAAGCTTAAAGGAAATGCCCGGGTGAGAAAGCGCCAGGTGAGCGACGAGACCGGAAATGGCGCTTGCCTCCGCGCTGTCGCGCTTCATGAACTTAAGCCGCGCGGGCGTGTTGTAAAAAAGGTCGCACACGATGACGCTGGTACCCTCCGGACAGCCGGCGTCCTGCACCGCGCCGGGGACGCCGCCCTCCAGATGAAGGGACGCGCCGCTTTGCGCGCCGTGTACGCGGGAAAAAATATCGAGGCGGGAAACGGCGGAAATGGCGGCAAGCGCCTCGCCGCGGAAGCCCAGCGTCCCGATGGCTGCCAGATCCTCTGCCGTGCGCAGCTTACTCGTGGCGTGGCGCAGGAAGGCGATGGGCAGCTCCGAAGCTTCGATGCCGCAGCCGTTGTCGCTGACGCGGAGGTATGTCATGCCGCCGCTTTGCAGCTCGACCGTTACGGCGGTCGCACCGGCGTCCATAGCGTTTTCAAGCAGCTCCTTGACGACGCTGGCAGGGCGCTCGACGACTTCGCCGGCGGCGATCAGATCAGCGACGTGGGGGGACAATTGCTGAATATGAGGCATGGCTGTGACCGTTCCTTTCTGTTTTACTGCAGGGCACGAAACGACGGGAAAAGAAGCGGTCGTTCGGTGCCGGATTTTTTGCCGCGCCGTCGGCGCGAAAAACGGGAAATAAGCGGAGGGCGGAACGCCCGCCGCTCAGGAGAGGATCGTCCAGAGGGACAGCGCATTGACAACGGCATGGAGCAGGATCGACGTCCAGAGCGTGCCGGAATGCTCAAAGACCCAGGCGAAAATCAGACCGGGCACGAGGTACTGTATCATCAGAATGAAATAGCTGAAATCCAGCGCGGAAAAGGCGAAGGTCCAGACATGCAGAAAAGCAAACAGCAGGCAGGACGCTGCGTAGCCGACGAGGCGGCTGTGCTCGCGCAGGCAGCCGAACACAAGACCGCGGAAGAGCACCTCCTCCACGAACGGCGCGAGAAAGACGACGATCAGCGCCGTCATGCGCGGCGCGGAATTGATCTGCGCGGCGATGGTCATGTCGTTGAGATTCGTGTGGCTGTCAAAAAGGACGTTGAACACGCGGTAGAGCAGCTCGTTCGCGCCGTAAAACACGAGAAGACCGATACAGAGCGTAGAGAGCGAGCGGTTGAGATTGTCCAGAAAACGGGAGCTGGTGCGCGCGATGAAGCTGTGGAAGAGGAGAACGGTCACGGCAAAGAGCGTGTAGTAAAAAAGAACGTTCCGCAGGGATTCGCCGATCGTCCTGTCCAGCAGGATTTCGGCAAGCGCAAAGAGCTTGTCCGCAAGCAGCGGCAAAACAAGAAGATAGATGACAAAAAAGATGGTACCGGCGACACGCTCGGTATGCGTCATATGGGAGACGGCTTTCTTTGCCATGGGGATACACCTCTTTTCTCTGTGCAGATGGAAGATCAGTTCAGCTTCTGCTTGAGCTCGTAGAGCAGCTGCATCGCTTCAATGGGGGACATGGTATCCGGCTGGGCGCGGCGCAGCGCGTCAAGCACCTCCGCTTCGCCGATCGCGGAAAGGCTTACCTGCGCCTCCTCGGTGTGAGGCTTGAGCTGATACGTGCCGCCCTGCTCCAGCTCCTTCAAAATGGCGTTGGCGCGGCGGACGACCTCCTTGGGAAGCCCCGCGAGCTTGGCGACCTCGATGCCGTAGCTCCGGTCGGCGCCGCCGGGAATGATCTTGCGCAGGAAGATCAGCTCCTCGCCGCGCTTCTTGATCGAGATGTTGTAGTTTTTGACGCCGGGGAGCGTGCCCTCCAGCTCGGTGAGCTCGTGGTAGTGCGTGGCGAAAAGCGTCTTCGCACCGAGCTTTTTGCGCTCGGCGCAGAATTCCAGCACGGCGCGGGCAATGCTCATGCCGTCAAAGGTCGAGGTGCCGCGCCCGATCTCATCGAGAATGAGAAGCGAGTGCGGCGTCGCCTGACGCAGAATCTCGGACACTTCGTTCATCTCGACCATAAAGGTCGATTGACCGCCGGTCAGGTCGTCGCTGGCGCCGATGCGGGTAAAAATACGGTCGACCACGCCGATGTGCGCGCTGCGCGCCGGAACGAACGAACCGATCTGCGCCATGAGCGTGATGAGCGCGACCTGGCGCATATAGGTGGATTTGCCCGCCATGTTGGGACCCGTAATGATGGAGACGCGGTTTTCCGTCTCGCCCATGTAGGTATCGTTCGGGACAAAAAGGCTGTCCTTCAAAACGCGCTCCACAACGGGGTGGCGTCCGTCGTGGATCTCGATCACGCCGGAATCGTCCACCGTGGGGCAGCAGTAGTTGTTTTTGACGGCGACCGACGCAAGCGCGCAGAGCGTATCAAGCTCGGCGATGATGGCGGCGGTGTGCTGCACGCGCTCGGATTCGGCGATCACACGGTCGCGCAGCGCGGAGAACAGCTCATATTCAAGCGCGTTGACGCGGTCGCCCGCGGTGAGGATCTCCTGCTCGAGGTTTTTCAGCTCCTCGGTGATATAGCGCTCGCCGTTCACCAGCGTCTGCTTGCGGATATAGGTATCGGGGACCTGGTCTTTGAAGGAATTGGACACTTCGATGTAGTAGCCGAAAACCTTGTTGTAGCCGATCTTGAGCGTGCGGATGCCGGTGGCCTCCTTTTCGCGCGCTTCGATCGAGGCAAGAAAGCCCTTGCCGTTTTTGAGGATGTCATGCAGACGGTCGCACTCGGCATTGTAGCCGGGACGAATGAAGCCGCCCTCGCGCACGGAGAAGGGAGGATTGTCGATGAGCGTTTCGCGGATCATCGCGGCGACATCGTCGAGCGTGTCCAAAGAGGAATACAGTTCGGACAATCTGCCGCTCGGATACGCCTTGAGCTGCTCCCTGACCGCGCCGAGCCGCTCGATGGAGGCGCGGAGCGATGCAAAGTCGCGTCCGCCGGCGGTGCCGTAGACGATGCGCCCGATCAGACGCTCCATGTCGCTGATG
>SAMEA3663296__coassemble_101_pt1 | contig 47060 bp, 43 predicted proteins | sample SAMEA3663296__metabat2_low_PE_021 | metagenome-assembled genome bin SAMEA3663296 (sample SAMEA3663296) | pig gut metagenome | biome: pig gut; feature: pig-associated habitat; material: faeces | place: China | collected 2013
CGGCACAAAACCATTTGTCAAGAACTTTTTCGCGTTTTTCCAAATTGTTTTGCCCTCCGCCGTCTTCTGCAGACAGCTTTGGTAGCAATACCATCCCGCTCCCGCTTTGTCAAGTCCCTCTTCCTGGTTTTTTTGTTTTTTTCGCTTTGTCATCGAAAAAAGCGGACAGACTGACCCTGAAGTCTGTCCGCTTTTTTAACGTCTGTCTGTTTACTTCGTCATCGCGCTGTAGCGCATAAAAAGTGCTGCGCCCTGCGCACGGCTGATCGCCTGCGTCGGATACCACACGCACTCCTCCTCATTGATCAGACCGCTGTTCCATGCCCACGCCACAGCGTCCCGTCCTTCAGAAGATACTTTCGGCGCATACGGATAGTCCTCCAGCGTCCCCTCCGGCTTGGGCTCCCCGGCCAGGCGATAGAGAACGATCAGCGCCACCTCGCAGGTGATAAAGCCGTAAGGGTCGAAGGTACCGTCGCCCTTGCCGTTCATGTAGCCGTGGTTGGTGATCCATGCGACATAGTCCATGAACCATTCCGTTCCGTCTCCCTCGAGGTCGGAAAACCTGTTTTTCGCCACCTCATGCTCACCGCCGGCAAGGCGGTAAAGCACGGCGGCAAACTGCACACGCTGAATGCCGTATTCCGGCTGAAAGACCGGAGCTTCCTCGCTGCCCTTCATCAAGCCCGTTGAAACAACATAGTTGACCGCGTCTATATACCAGCTGTCCGGTGCAACGTCTTCAAACACATAGGTTTCCTGCGCGCCGTCTTCCCCGGTAACGGTAATGCTGACACCGCCGCTTTCGTTTTCCGCCACGACGCCGAGGGGAACTTCCTCCCCGTCCGGTTTGGCAATCGTCTCGACCGCTTCCTGATCATTCGTTAAAGCCTCGGGCGTTTCTTTTTCTTTTCCATTGCAGCACTTGAGCGCCACCATGACCGCCAGGACAAGAACGAGCGCTGCAAGCAATTTTACTTTTCGCATAATAGGCTCCCTTTGTTTGTTGGCTTTATTTTAGCACATGCTTCGCCGATAAGTCAAATCGTCACAGAATCAGCAGCTTTTTCGGCGCTTTCGTAATGTTCTCGCAGCCGTTTTCGCGCAGCACGATCACATCTTCGATCCGCACGCCGAATTTGCCCGGAAGATAGATGCCCGGCTCCGCTGAGATCACCGCGCCGGCAGGCAGCGCCTCTTTATAATTCGGGCTTGCGTTCGGCGCCTCGTGGATCTCGACGCCGACGCCGTGACCGAAGCTGTGACCGAAATACTCACCGTAACCCGCCTTCGTGATAATCTCACGCGCAGCCGCGTCTATATCGCATCCGCTCACACCCGCTTTTGCCCGTTCGATGCCGGCAAGCTGCGCACGCAGCACCGTGTGGTAGACCCTGTCCATTTCCTCCGTCACATGTCCGACGGCAACGGTGCGCGTCATATCCGAGCAGTAGCCGCGGTAAATGCAGCCGAAATCCATGGTGACAAAGTCGCCGGACGCGATTTTCCTGTCCCCCGGTACGCCGTGCGGCATGGAGCCGTTGGCGCCGGAAACGACAATGGGGTCGAAAGACATGTTCTGCGCGCCGTAGCGCAGCATCAGGTAAGTGAGCTTTGCCGCGATTTCCCTTTCGCTCACGCCGGCGCGGATGTCGTTGCAGATCTCCTCAAGCGCTTTTTCCGCAATGCGCTGTGCGGAGATGAGCGTCTGCAGTTCCTCCGCATCCTTGACCATGCGCAGCTGCGTCATCAGCCCTGTCGCAGGGACAAGCTCGCAGTTCAGCTTTTCTCGATAGATGTTATACTCCGCAACCGTCATATAAGCATCCTCATAGCCGACGCGTTTGACGCCGTGCTTCCCGATCGCTTCGTTCAAAAGCGCAACATAGCCGCGACCGCTTTTCGTCATCTCGATGACTGCGTCCCCGACCTGCGCCTTTGCCGCCTCAATATAGCGGAAATCCGTAAAATAATACGCCTGATCCCGCGTAACGAATGCCACCCCATCGGTACCGGTCGAGGCAAAGCCGGATGCATAGTAACGGTTTGCGGCACAGGTAAGCAGCATGGCGTCAAGACCATGATTATTCAGTTTTTCGCGTACTGCAGCAAAATGGTTCATGGCGGATCTCCTTTATTCTTCGTCTTTTTTATTATAGACACTTTCCCGGAAAATAGCAAGCTGCACCCGTTTCAATCTGCTGCATATGCCTATGGCAGCCTGCCTTACGCCCGCTTTTCGCTCGCCTGCGCGCATCTCGGGCAAATTGAGGAGGCGATCGGCGCTGTACAGAAAGAGATGAGCTTGCTCCGCAGGAGAAAAAGCTGAAAAGAATCTCGAATTCTTCCAGACCATGCAGCGTGCCATGGTATGAACAGCGCCTCGGTTTTTGTTGCATTCCGCCGCAGCTTATGTTAGAATCCCCATATTATATCTATTATATCGTGTATCCCGTCCCTTTCGGCAGGGGCACAGTACAGGAGACCGCCATGTCACTTTGGGATTACTGCCTGCAATATATGACCGAGCTGTGCGAAGGCACACGCAGTGCGCCGGAAGGCATCGTGCTGCACGCGGCTTCCGCCGGTGAACGTGCCGTTGAGCTGCAAAAGCAGCTCTCCGAAATGAGCATCGCCGAATTCGTGCGTCGCTGTGCCGCAGCTGAGGGAAAAGAGCTGCCTCAGTCGCTTTACGACGAATTTGACGAGGGCGCTTTGACAGAGCTGCTCACGAAGCTGATGAGCGAAAGCACGCAAGCGGAAGAGGAGCCGCCGGAAACGCGCACGGAGGAGCCCGATCCCGACGCCGGCAAGCACGCCTTCGAGGTCTTCTGCGACTGCCTTGCGCTGGACGAGCGGCTCATTGCCTATCTCATCGAGGTGCTCAAAAGCGGAGACAGGCTCGCCTTCTACAAGCTCTCTCAGATCACGACCAAGCTGGATCTCGATCCCGACGAGTTCCTCTATTGGCTCGCGCATCGCGAGGACTACGCCGGCGAGGAGGAAGCCGCGTGCGCCGCCATTATGGACCGCTGCCTGACGCGGCTGTACGAAGAAAAGCAGGGCGAGCTGCTTGCGGCATTGCTCGCAGGCGACCGCAAGACCTTCGAGCTGTTCCGCTGTGAAGCGCCGGAGCTTCAGCATCTCCCTGCCGCGACCTTTGAATGGTACGGCAAAAACTATCTTGACCGCGACTATCCCCTGCGTTTCCTTTTAACGTGCAACGGCGTGAAGCTTCCAAAGGAGTAGGCTCTTATGACAACGAATGAAATCTACCGCCGGCTCGGCGTGAGCGAAGCGGTGCTTGCCTTTGGCGAAGGCGTTCTTGCCGCGATGCAGGAGCGTTTTGCCGAGATCGACCGCAATGCCGAGATCAATCAGGCAAAGGTCCTTGCCGCGATGCAGAAAAATCGCGTCAACGCCGCAAATTTTGCCGCCACCACAGGCTATGGCTACGACGATGAAGGGCGTGACAATTTAGAGCGCGTCTATGCCGACACGTTCCGCACCGAGGCTGCGCTCGTCCGTCCGCAGATCACCTGCGGCACCCACGCGCTTGCCGTCGCACTGGGCGCGAACCTGCTTCCGGGCGACGAGCTGCTTGCCGTTTCTGGAAAGCCTTACGATACGCTGGAGGAGGTCATCGGCATTCGTCCCTCCCCCTGTTCCCTTGCGGAATACGGCGTCACCTACCGTCAGGTCGATCTGCATGATGACGGCAGCTTCGACTTTGTCGGCATCAAAAACGCGATCAGCGAAAAGACCAGGCTCATCCACATTCAGCGCTCCAAGGGCTACTGCCCGCGTCCCACGCTCTCGGTCAGCGCGATCGGCGAAGCCATCGCCGCGTGCAAATCCGTCAAGCCCGACGTCATCGTCATGGTGGACAACTGCTACGGTGAATTTGTGGAAACCATCGAGCCGAGCGACCTCGGCGCGGATATGATCGTCGGCAGCCTCATCAAAAACCCCGGCGGCGGTCTTGCCCCCATCGGCGGCTACATCTGCGGCACGCAGCAATGCGTGGACCGCTGCTCCTACCGTCTCAGCGCGCCCGGACTCGGGCAGGAGGTCGGTGCAAACCTCGGTTTGCTGCCCGCGCTGTATCAGGGCTTCTTCCTCGCACCGAACGTTGTTTCCGGCGCGCTCAAGGGCGCCGTTTTTGTCGCCGCCTGCTATGAAACGCTCGGCTTTTCCGTCGTTCCCTCCGCCGCGGAGGAACGGCATGACATCATTCAGTGCGTGGAGCTCGGCTCGGAGGCCGGGATGCTTGCCTTCTGCAAGGGTATTCAAGCGGCGGCTCCCGTTGACAGCTATGCCACTCCCGTTCCCGCGCCGATGCCCGGCTACGATGCGCCCGTCATCATGGCTGCCGGCGCTTTCGTGCAGGGCAGCTCCATCGAGCTTTCCGCCGACGGTCCCGTGCGTCCGCCGTATGCCGTCTACTATCAGGGCGGTCTGACATGGCATCACGCAAAGCTCGGCGTATTGCTTTCGCTTCAGAAAATGCTTGACGCGGGACTCATCAAGCTCCCCTGATTCTCTCCCACGGAGGATTCCATGCTCATTCGAAGAACCTATACCACCAACCGCCATTTCCGCCGCAGACCCCCTCCCCGTATGATTTGACTGTGTGCAAACCTTCAAATCAACAAAGGAGATTCATTGAATATGTGGTTCTGGCTTTCCCTGATCGCGCTGCTCTGCTGGAGCGGCAGCGACCTGTTTTCCAAGATCGGCTGCCAGGGCGAGGACGATAAGCTTTCGCACCTCAAGATGGTCATTGCCGTCGGCGTCGTGATGGGTCTGCACGCGGCGTACGAGGTCTTTATCGGCGGCGTGGAGATCAATCCCGGCGTATTTGCGACCTACCTGCCTGTGTCGCTCCTCTACATTTCGTCCATGGCGATCGGCTACCTCGGCCTGCGCTATATCGAGCTTTCCATTTCCTCTCCCATCTGCAATTCCTCCGGCGCGATCGTCGCCGTGCTGTGTCTGATCACCGGCGGCATCGGCGAGATCGTTCCCATGCAGCTTCTTGCCACCGCGCTGGTCTGTATCGGCGTGATCGGGCTCGGCATCGTGGAAGCCCACGAGGACGAGGCTCTGCGCGCCGCCCGTCAGGACGCCTCCAACCGGCACTATGCCAAATCCTGGCTTGCGCTCGCGCTGCCCGTCATTTACTGTCTGCTCGACGCGCTCGGCACCTTCGCCGATTCGCTCGTTCTGGAAACGCTCAACGAGGACAGTGCAAATGTCGCCTATGAGCTGACGTTCCTGTTGGCAGGGCTTGTGTGCTTCGTCTATGTCGTATGCATCAAAAAGGACAGGCTCCTGCCCCGCCGCGAAGCGCCGAAGTATGTCGGCGCGCTGTTTGAGACCGCTGGTCAGTTCGCTTACATCTATGCCATCGCCGACAGTGCGCATGTCGCCATGGCTGCGCCGATCATCTCGTCGTACTGCGTCGCCTCCGTTCTCTGGAGCCGCATTTTCCTGAAGGAAAAGCTCTCCAAAAAGCACTACGCGATGATCGTGCTGGTCATTGCCGGCATCGCCGTCCTGGGCTTCTTTGACGCATAAAACTTCATGCGCAGTATTGCGCACCACGATCATGGGCAAAAGCCGGAGCGCATGAAGTTTTTGCGCATCATTTTCGGTTGCCCCGAAGGGGCGAGAAAATGGCGCATCTTGTTTTTTTGCTATGCTTTTGCATAGCAAAAAAAAGGACTTGCCGCTTTGCGGCAAGTCACCTTGTGACACCCCTCCCGGGTTTCTTTCGTAACTATCTTCCTTCCCGAATGCGCGCACTTTTCGCCTTTTTGACAAGCTCAAGGGCAGGACAGTTTTCGCTGTCCTGCCCTGTTTTTTATCGTTTCTTTATCGTTTCAAAAGACGCTCCAACGCCGCCGCGTCGAGCTGATTGACCGTTTCAAAGCGTCCTTTATAAAATACCGCCCAGTTGTTGAACACGCAGGGCAGCTCCTTCGCCTTCTGCAGGGTATCGACCTCAAGGAACTGTGCCGGAACGCCGTTTTCCGCGCAGTATTCTTTGAGCACGCCGATCCGCTGCAGGATAAACGGGCACTGCATGTCGTAGTAGATCGTGAGCTCCCCGCTTTCGATCCGCTCTTTCTTTGCATTCGGCGCAAACTGCGGTGCGCTCCCGTCAAAGGAGAGAGCGAGCAGCTCGTATCCGCTGTTTGTCGTATCGACGGTGGAAAAGCCGTACTTCCCGGCAAAGGACTGGTCGGACAGCCACGCCTTCTGCCTGTCCGCACCCAGCATGCAGACACCGGACTTTCCCTTTTCCCTCGCATCGGAAATGCAGTATTCCATCAGCGCTTTCCCGCAGCCGTTTCCCTTCGCTTCCCCCGCGACCCAAAGGCAGTATACATAAATATAATTTTCACCGACGACCGGCGTCCATGCCGTTTCCAGCGGCGCATACTCAATGAATGCACAGCCCTTGACATCGAGCTTCCGAAAAACATGCCCCTCCCGCAGCCTTGCGGACAGCCACTGCCGCTTCGCCTCCACACCGGGGTGCGGCTTCCTGCTGCGGATGATGCAGCAAAGATGCTCGGCTGCAAGGTTTTCGGTCGTTATGTTAACATAATCTGCCATTGACGAGCCGCCCTCCTGTCCTTCTATATCGGGATATCCACAATGCTCAAGCCGCGCTTGAGGGCATAAAGGATCGTGTTTCGCGTGCCGCCGGGCAGTCCGTCGTTCACCGCGATCAGCAGGCTCGCATGATCGACCATATAGCGGTTGCGGCGCTGCATGCAGTCCGGGGTATACTCCTGCTGCACCACGGTCTCATAGTCGCACTGCGCAAGGATCTTTTGATAGCGCTCGCGCTGGGCGGCGCTCCACTGATCCGCCTGTGTCGGGCACGGGATCGCCGCTTCCAGGGTAATGTGCCCATAGTGCTTTTTCAGCGCGATCACCGTTTCGGCGAAGTACAAATCGCAGCCCTCCGCCATGCCGCAGATGAAATGCTCCACATTCTCCTGTATCGCGCTTTCCACCGCGGCGTACAGCTTTGCCTTGAGAGCGACACAGCGCAGATCGCTTTCATCGTTTTTCCACGGCAGTTTGCCTGGCCTGTGTCCGGTAAACGCACAGGCCGCCTGTCTTCCTTTCACGCTGCATCCCCCCTCTTTTTTATTATAGAACATTTGTTCCGTATTGTAAAGAGGTCTTTCAAAAAATGACACGGACGGCTCTTCGCCGTCCGCTCGTTTTTACCTGCCGCGCACCCAGTAGTCCTGACTCTGCGTGCGAAACGCATGAAGCTGCGCGGCAAAGTCGGCATCCAGCTCCGACACCCTGCCCTGACCCCTGACATACGGGTCAATGCAGCGCTTTTTGGCGAAGATCTTTCGCCAGTCGCCCGATCGAGACGCCTCGTGCGAGACTTCCATGGTATGCATCGCGCAAGACGCCGCAGGGATCGTGCGTGATGCCGTTTTCAGTCTATCATCGGCATAGTCTCCTGTCAACTTGCGCGTCTTACGAAATCTCCCTTTGCACGGCTGCGCTTCCTGTGCTATACTCCATATCAAACCACCGCCGCGCCGGCAAAAGGAGGCTTTTTATGGACGCCGCCTGGAAACAGGACAGCATGAACATTATGCAAAGCGCCATCCGCGCCGTACTGCCGGAGCGCGCAGTGTTCCGCGCGCTCGAGGATCAGCGCTTTCCGGGTCGTGTCGTTCTGGTGGCGGTCGGAAAAGCGGCGTGGCAGATGGCAAAAGCCGCCCACAACTGTCTCGGAGACAGGATCGAGCGCGGCATCGTCATCACAAAATACGGTCATGCGGGAGCGCCCATCGCAGATTTCACCTGTCTCGAAGCCGGTCACCCCATCCCCGACGAAAACTCCTGCCGCGCGACTCTCGCCGCCATCGACCTTGTCCGCGGTCTATCCGCGCAGGATACCGTCCTTTTTCTGCTCTCCGGCGGCGGCAGCGCTCTTTTTGAAGCGCCGCTCGTTCCCGTCGGCGAGCTGCAGGACATTACGGCGCAGCTGCTTGCCAGCGGCGCGGACATCCGGGAGATCAACACGATCCGCAAGCGGCTCTCCGCCGTGAAGGGCGGACGCTTTGCCGCGCTCTGCGCTCCGGCGAAGGTGTTTTCCGTGGTCCTGAGCGACGTGCTGGGAGACCGGCTCGACACGATCGCCTCCGGTCCGGCGACTGCCGACGAGTCCACCTGCGAGCAGGCGCTTGCCATCGCGGAAAAGTACCGGCTCCGCCTGTCTGCGCAGGCGCAGCTTCTTTTGCAGCGCGAAACGCCCAAAACGCTCAGCAACGTCGAAGCGCACGTCACCGGAAGCGTCCGCGAGCTGTGCGCGGCCGCGGAAAGAGCATGCCGCACGCTCGGCTATGAGCCGGTTCTTCTCACCGATGCGCTTTGCTGCGAGGCAAAAGACGCCGGCGCTTATCTTGCCGGCATTGCGAAAGAGCACGCGGATACAGCGGTCCCTCTCGCCTTTCTCGCCGGCGGCGAGACGGTCGTCAGGCTCACCGGCATGGGAAAGGGCGGCCGCAATCAGGAGCTTGCGCTTTCCGCCGCCGCAGGGATCGCGGGGCTTGACAATACCGTGATCTTTTCCTTCGGCTCTGACGGAACGGACGGTCCGACCGATGCCGCCGGCGGCATCGTGGACGGCGGCACCGCGGCAAAGCTGTCCCGGCTCGGCATCGAGATCGCAGATGTCCTCGAAAAGAACGATTCCTATCACGCCCTTGCCGCCGCGGACGGTCTGCTCTTTACCGGTCCTACCGGCACCAACGTCAACGATCTTGCCGTCGTGCTGATCGTGCCGAAGCAGTGATTACGCGTTTTTTTCTGATTTACCGTATTTTCCTGTTGCTATTCCCGCGAAACCGCGTTATACTATGTCCGAAATCTGAATCACTGGTCTTCGAGGCGGGGTGAAATTCCCCACCGGCGGTACAGTCCGCAAGCGGTTTTCCGCATGAGCCGGCGAAATTCCGGCACCGACGGTCACAGTCCGGATGAGAGAAGATGTGTTGTACGCTGTTTCTGCGCTTCTTTGCGTCTGCACCTTGGGAGACTTGTCTTTCAGGGAGTATCTCACAAAGGAGTGTATTTTTATGTCTGAACAAACCAAACGTACCCACCGCCTCGCCGTTGCCGCCATGCTTTCCGCGGCAGCTTTCGTCCTGATGTTCTTTGAGTTCCCGATTCCGGCGCTGATCCCGCCATTCATCAAGATGGACATCTCGGATCTGCCGGAGCTTCTGGCGGCGTTTGCGCTCGGTCCGCTCTACGGCGTGATCGTGACGCTGCTGAAAAACCTTCTGTTCATTGTCTTCCACGGTACGTCGAGCGCCTACGTCGGCGAACTTTGCAATTTCCTGCTCGGCGCGGTGTTCTCCTTTACCGCCGGCATGATCTACCGGAAGCACAAGTCCCGCCGCAATGCGTTTCTCGGCGCCCTCATCGGCTGCGCGGTTATGGCGCTTGTCTCCGTACCGATCAACTATTTCCTCGTCTACCCCGTTTACGCCGTCGTTTACGCACCGATGGACGTGATCCTCGGCGCCTATCAGATGATCCTGCCCAGCGCCGACACGCTTCTTGAGTGTCTGACGGTCTTCAACATGCCGTTCACCTTCTGCAAAGGTCTTCTCGACGTGGCGCTCTGCTTCCTTATCTACAAGCCGCTTTCCCCCCTTCTGCATAAGTAAACGAAAACCGCTGCGTCTGCAGCGGTTTTCAGCCTGTCGAAAACGCCTTTTCGACAGGCTGAGGCAAGTTTTTGCAACTTTGAAAAGTTGCAAAAACTTATTGATCTAACACGAAAGACACCCCTCCTGGGTTTCTTTCGTAACTATCTTCCTTCCCGAATACGCACACTTTTCGCCTTTTTTGACAACCTCGAAAACCGCTGCGTCTGCAGCGGTTTTTTCTTATCTTTCCTCCGTAATGTAACGCTGCGTCCCGCGGTAAATGCGCACCGTGCGCTCGCGGTACAGCTCCATGACGGCCTGCGCCAAAAGATCGGGATCGTGGCGCGCGAAATTGCCCCGATAGGACATAAGCGGATACTCCGCAAGATCCACGCCGAGTCCGGCAATGCGCTCCCGGTCGATCTTCAGCAGAGCCGCGCCCTCGGCAGCATAGCGTTCGGTCAGATCCGCCGCCAGCGGCGCATTGTTTGCAAGGCAGAGATCGATCATACCCGGCACGCCGTGGCGCAGCAGCGCCTCGACATGATCCGCCGCGGTATATCCCTCCGTTTCGCCGTCCTGCGTCATGACGTTGCAGACATAGAACACCTGCGCACGGGCAGCGCCGATCGCCTCCGCAACGCCAGAAACGAGCAGGTTGGGAATGACGCTGGTATAAAGGCTGCCGGGGCCAAGCAAAATGAGATCGGCAGCGCCGATCGCCTCAAGCGCCTCGGGCAGCGCTGCGGGGCGCTCCGGGATCAGGGCAACATGGTGGATGCGGCAGTTCTGCTGTTTCTTCGCGCTGAAGATGCACGATTCGCCCGTGACGCTCTTTCCGTTTTCAAAAACAGCTTCGAGCCGCACATCGGCATTCGTCACAGGGATGACCCGACCGGTAATGGCGAGCACCTGTCCCATCGTGCTGACCGCGTCCTCAAAGCTGCCGGTCACACCGTTGAGCGCGGCAAGCAGCAGATTCCCGAAGGACTGCCCCTTGAGCCGTCCCTCCGGAAAGCGGTAGTCCAGCAGCTTTTCCATCACCGGTTCGGTGTTGGCAAGCGACTGCATGCACTGGCGCACATCCCCCGGCGGCAAAATACCCATGTCACGGCGCAGCACGCCGCTGCCGCCGCCGTCATCGGCAACGGTGACGATGGCAGTAAGATTTTTGGTGTATTTTTTAAGACCTCTGAGCATCGTGGAAAGTCCCGTGCCGCCGCCAATGGCAACGAGCCTCGGTCCGCGTTCCCACAGAGCGGGATCCGGAAGATCGATCGACATATTGTGTCCTTTCGGGAATGAGAGATTCACGCTTTTCTTGTGCACTTATCATAACACACGCGCACTTTCATTGCAAATGTTCCGTGCCTCTCCCCTCTTGCGTGCCGTATTTTTTTATGTTAGAGTACTCTCAGTGAACAAAAAGCAACTATGCAGCAGAGCAACATGCAAACATCATTTGCGTTTGTCAGGAGGATCACCATGCAGCAGTATGACGTTATCATCATCGGCGCCGGTCCCGGCGGCATTTTTTCTGCCTACGAACTTTCCCATATACATCCCGGGCTGAAGATCGCCGTTTTTGAGTGCGGCAATCCCCTCTCCCAGCGCAAATGTCCCATCGACGGCAAGAAGATCACCCGCTGCATCAACTGTCCCACCTGTTCCATCATGAACGGCTTCGGCGGCGCCGGCGCTTTTTCCGACGGCAAGTACAACATCACCAACGCGTTCGGCGGCACGCTGCATGAATTCATCGGCAAGGACACGGCGCTTGCGCTGATGCGCTATGTCGACGGGATCAATCTTCGCTACGGCGGCGAGGGCACCAGACTCTATTCCACCGCAGACAGTGTGTTCAAAACCCGATGCCTGCAAAACGGTCTGCACTTGCTCGATGCTTCCGTCCGTCACCTCGGTACGGACATCAACTACACCGTGCTGAGCAATCTTTATGACGAGCTCAAGGAGCGCGTGGATTTCTTCTTCCGCACGCCGGTTGAAAAGGTGCGCGTCGTGGACGGCGGCTACGCGGTCGACACAAAAGAAGGCGCTTTCTCCGGCAAATACTGCATCATCTCCGTCGGGCGCAGCGGCAGCAAGTGGATGGAGGGCGTGTGCCGCGACCTCGAGATCCCGACGCTTTCCAACCGTGTGGACATCGGCGTGCGCGTCGAGCTGCCCGCGGAGGTCTTTGAGCACATCACCGACGAGGTGTATGAGAGCAAAATCGTTTACAAAACCGAAAAGTATCAGGATCTCGTGCGCACGTTCTGCATGAATCCGCGCGGCGCGGTCGTGTCCGAAAATACCAACGGCATCGTCACCGTCAACGGTCACAGCTATGAGGATCCTGCCCGCCAGACGGAAAACACCAACTTTGCTCTTCTTGTCTCCAAGCATTTTACCGAGCCGTTTAAGGATTCCAACGGTTACGGCGAGAGCATCGCGCGGCTTTCGAACATGCTCGGCGGCGGGGTCATCGTGCAGCGTTTCGGCGATCTCATCCGCGGTCAGCGCTCTACCGCGCGCCGCCTGGAAAAGGCATTTATCACGCCGACGCTCAAGGCTACGCCGGGCGATTTGAGTCTTGTCATCCCCAAGCGCATTCTGGACGGCATCATCGAGATGGTCTACGCGCTTGACAAGATCGCGCCGGGCACCGCAAACGACGATACGCTCCTCTATGGTGTGGAGGTCAAATTCTACAATATGGAGGTCGCCATCGACCATAATCTGGAAACGGCTCATAAGGGGCTCTTTGTCATCGGCGACGGCAGCGGCGTGACGCACTCGCTGTCTCATGCCAGCGCCAGCGGCGTTTATGCCGCGCGCTATATCGCGCAGCAATAAGGAGAGAAATATGGACGAAAAACAGATCCTGCAGCAGGCTGAAGAGCGCACGCAGAAAAACGCCTTCCCTGCCTACAACCATATTGAGCCGGAGCGCGTCGAGCCGGATCATGCCATCTTCCGCCTTGAGATCCGCCCCGAAAGCAAGAATCCCTACGGGGTCGTACACGGCAGTGCGATCTATACCATGGCGGATAACGCCACCGGCTATGCCGCGCATACGGACGGGCGCTGCTATGTCACACAGACGAGCAGCATGCACTTTCTGCGCAATCAGACGCACGGCGTCGTTCGTGCAGACGCCCGCGTGCGTCATCGCGGCAGGGCTACCTGTCTTGTCACCGTAGATATTATCGGTGAAAACGGCTGTCTGCTTGCCACGGGTGAGTTTACCTATTTCTGTGTGGATAAGGCGATCATGGAGAAAAAGTCTCAGCAATAGGTGAACGCTCCGCTGCGTCTGCAGAGCGTTCACATTTCCGTGCGCCGGTAACAGACGTTGCTGAGAAAGTTCTGTTTGTCCAAAAAACGTTGGTTGTCCAAAAAAGAGCTTGAAACTAAGCCGCAGCTCGGCTATAATAGGCGGCGTGGGACATCTCCGGGTGTAGCGCAGTTGGTAGCGCACCTGCTTTGGGACTTCGTAAGCCCTAATCCAGCCGGTTTTTCCCGAAACGCTGAAACCCTTGATACTCTAAGGAAATCTCAATTTTCCTGCCCTCGCAAAAAGCCCTCAAAAGTAGTTCATACCACAGGTTTGCTACTTCAAAACAAAATTTCACATTTCATTTCCGGGTGTGGCGCAGTTGGTAGCGCGGGTGGTTTGGGACCATCAGGCCGCAGGTTCGAACCCTGTCACTCGGACCACGGCAAAAGTCCTCTGAGATCAATGATTTCAGAGGATTTTTTGCGTATTCTTTGTTATAGCGGCGTAGATTTTGTCTGTTAGAATCATTGGACTATTACGACTGCATCTCCATTGTTTTCTATCTTCCGTAGCATTAGGATAGTGTGCTTCACATAGGCCATCTCGATGGCGGTCTGCTCGCCTTCCGCTGATTCATATGGACCAGAGAATAGGATTTCCTTTACCACTTCAGACATCACGCTGTACTTGTTTCCATTAAAGATTTCCTCGACTGTATAAGCTGCCATTTTGTATCCTCCTTAGTTTTCGTCATCAATAAACGCGTCCATGCCGGCAACCATTTCTCTTGGTGTCAGCATTGGACGCGTTTTCTCGTACATATTCAGTTCGTTACTCAGCCGCCACGCCAGACGGAAACCGGCGATGAAGCTATCGATGGATTTGTCCTCAGCAATTTGATCCTTGGCATCGATGATTTGAAGCACCAATCGCCGTTCCGGTTTCTCCAGTGCTGCAATGAGAGCTTGGTGGCACTCTTCGATTTCCTGCTTCAATCGCACCGCGGGCAATGGCTCATAGAAGCAATCATACAGGGCTTTGAGCTGTTCGTTCATTTGGATCTCCTCCTTGCAGCACAAATACATACCACAGAAGAGATCAAATAGCCAGGGAAACTTTTCAATTGTGATTTCTCTACTTAAATTTTTGTGGCGCTTATTCCCAAGTGGTAACTCTTTTATATATCGGCAACTGTTACTCATAGAAAAAGAAAACGAGGCTACGCGTACTCGCGTCACCCCGTTTCCATTTTATTAACCGATTTGCCTTAGTACATATGATATTATCAAAAGTTGCAATATTACAGAGCGCTTTAAAAGTGTTATAAATTCGGGAAACACCATCAGAATCTTTCCCAGTAACTCTACCAATTGCCCCTTTGATGTCGGCTTCCGAGGCTTTATGAACTTCGGTATTTATTGCATATAGTTCAGAATACAGCGCCTTGATTTGTTGTGCCAAGATAGTTGTCGAACTCGTAGGGTCTTTGAGCTGATCGTACAGAGCGGTTGGCGTTCCATCATCCATAAGAAACCCTAATTTTTTAGCTAATGGAATAAATGCTCTATCATTTGTGCTTGTAAACCCAATTGAGCGCAAGAAATCAAGCGTAAATTTTGGAGGACGCGCTGCTTGTTGAATTTTACTAATTATTCCAGCAATCTTATTATTACTTATCATATACGGATAATCTGTCATATTTGCGCTCCTTCCATAGGTAAAATTGAAATCCCCATCTTACTCTTGCTACATTATTCCCGTTAATTCGGCAAAACAAATAAAGGCCTACGCCCCACCAAGCCCTTTAATAACAAGGTTATGGCGGGGCGTAAATGTTCTCATTTTATTCATCGTTTTGTCGGATTCGCCCTACTAGCGAAGCCAAGTAAATATTAAAATTTGTATGCCGCTTAACAGAGTTTGCATCTTCTTTAATATATGCCCAAGTATCTTCCCAGCTCATTCCTTTAAGAGCTTGGGAATGATCGCAGATACGTCTAACAAACCATGTCGCGTCTTCGTCACACTTGTCTGCAAAATTGTCTGCAAGGTCAATCTTTTCTCTACTGGACAAATTAAGCTTATCATACAGATAATGATCAATATTCGAAGAGAAAAAATACACCGAATATGGTTTTGTTTTTGTTTTAACCTTTATAGTTTCTAGCGACAATAGAGCATCAATATTTTCAGCTTTTCGACGGTTTCGGTCTATTACATCCTCAGCTTCCTGTCCATATACAAACGGCGGATCATAGAAAAAACCAGAGGTCGAAGAATGCTCCTCATCAAAAGCGCGGCAATTTTCATCCGGAATATATGTACCATCTAAATCACATAATTGAACAACCTCAATTACATCTTTGGGGTAATAATGTTCATTTGAAGAGAAAAAGGGTTCGAAGTAAAACCGGTTTATTTTATCTGCAATGTTATCCGGTGTCACGCGATAATCCGATGTTACATCTGTCTCTGCAACCAGAAAAGTTGCCTCTATCCCTTGCGAATTGTCCTCCAACAAAGACTGAATAGGTCGTTCTAAAGCACGCTTATCAGACTCTCCCTCCACAATGAATAGAATGACGCTTTTCTTAGGTCTTGGCATAAATACCACCTGCTTTTCTCATCGCCGAAACAATCTTATTTTGTTTAGTTTCATCATAAAGATTATCATAGTTTTCATGAAGCGCAATCTCACGATAATACACTCTACGAAGATTATTTGACTCGCCAATATGAGAAAGCTTTAAGTATCTATTATTTGCATCCGTTGTAGTAAACCAAATATAATCTTTTTTTAAGATCTCAAGGGGACGCATATTGTGTGAGGTGAAGATAAATTGCCCTTTACCAGAACTTTGTAATACTTGCAAAATTTCGCCCAAGAGATACTCAAAAACGCCTGCATCAAACTCATCATATGCAACTGTCGTAGATCTCTGATTGTAGACTCTAATTAACAAATTCAAGGTCGAGATAAGCTTTCTGACGCCATCCGATTCACATCGAAGCGGAATTACTGTATCCCCTCGTTTTGCAACCAGCTCCACAGAATGCCCAGGGGAACCATCTTTGAGGAGAGTTTTCCCATAATCCATAACTTCAACGGTGAGCCCAGGAACAATTTGTGTCAATACCATGCTCAAAGACGAAAAATGTGCCTTCATATCTTCGAAGGCTTCTTCCGATGTTGAAAACCGTTTGCTTATTGGCACAAGTTGAGTTTTCCCACCTTCGAAAACGGGAAGCATAAAATTAAGCCGAACTAATCCTGTTGACTTTGAGTCTACTACAAACAAATAAGCTCGTGCCCAGAGATTTAATTCTACAAGCATCTGATAGAAAACAGAATAGTCACTATTCTCTCTAAAAAGTCGTATCGAATCAATCATAAACAGGAACGATTTCGACTTTGATTCTGCTAAATTCTTGTTTACCCCTAATTTAATTCGCTTATCTTCATCAAGGGTACCTACAAGGTATTTAGCCTTCGTGCTGGGACCAATATAAGATTTAGGATTACTTGTATCGCAGAAAGGCTTGAGCGTAACTTTTTCGCCGCAAATAGTACCAGATACTTTCAGCACTTCATCAAAAACACGTACTCTATATTTAGAAACCGGTAAAAGCTCATCTACTTCTTCGTTGATAAAGAGGTGCGGTTCCTCTGTTTCAACCTTTTCATCCTTAGCGATCTTAAAAGTGTACACTACTTTGCGAACATCACCATTGGTGGGATAGTCGTTTCCTTCTGGATACTGTAAATCGAAAGAAAATGATAGCGACGAATACTCAGCAGAAACGTCAATGCAATCAGCATATTCATCCTGGACAGGTGTGCCTGAAAGAACAGACTTTAGAATAGATATGGCTTCAATCAACGACGTTTTTCCCGAGCCATTTTGACCATATAGGCCTAAGATATCTGCTTTTGTCCCGTATGGAATGTGCTTTTTCCCGCAATTAAGCAAGATTTCTCCGTGCTTTACATTTTTGAAATTATCAAGAGTAATTCCAGTAAGCCTTATAGTAGGAAGATTTTTCAAGTGATCTTCATTGAAGAGTTCCATCATTTTTAACCCACCTAATAATTTAGATAGATTCATTATAGCACCTCACCTCATTTTGTCAACGCCAAATCTAAAATATCGTATAAAAAATACGAATTTATCGTTTTGGCTTCGCCGATTTGTATGTTCAATTTATTCTACCGCATACCATTTGAATATTTACTTACATTCTGTCGAAATAGCATAAACATCCATTCAAACTAAGTTTATCTACACTAATCAGCAGCATTCTTGTTTATCGTGTATACTGATGTATTAATGGCATATGCTCTCCTTTTCATCTCCGTTTTTTGCAACCATCTCAGCCAGCAGGCGTTTCTTTTCCGCCTTCTTTTCCACAATGAGCGCATCTAATTTACCCTCTACCTCTTCTCGGGTTTTCGCATAGACATTGAAGCCGCGCTTCTTTCCGTCCACCCACATGGGTGAATAGCGGCCTTCGAAGAGGTGGTCATTGATTCGGGAGATACAGCCGGTGCCTGGTTTGCGGATCCGCCCTTTGTACGGTACAAAGTCCGTCATAGGCATTTCTGCTCTCTCATCCGGTGCTTCGGTTTCTTCCTGCACGTCGTTTTCGCCAATGCCACGCTCGATGTTTGCCGCCGCGTTATGCTGCATGGCGTCGGTGGTGTGGGCATAGATGTCTAACGTCGTTGCAGAAGACTTGTGTCCAATTACAGAGGAGAGTGTTTTGATGTCCATGCCGTTCTCCAGCGCCATTGTTGCGAAGGTGTGGCGCAAGTCATGAAAACGGACATGCTTACAGCCGGCTCGGTCGAGAATCGTTCGCATGGTTTTTCCGACAGCGCAGGGATTGCGATATTCGTCCCCGCCTTTCAGCGGCGACGGAAACATCAGTTTAGAATCCACTGTCTTTTTATATTCCTTCAGCACCTCCACCAGTGACAGCGGCAACACGATGGTTCGCATAGACTCTTTCGTCTTCGGCCTGTTGCAAACTGTTTTTCCGCTTAAATATATCACTTGCTTATCTATACGGAGCTCACCATTCTTGAAGTTTAGGTCACGCCACTCCAACGCCAGCAGTTCTCCTCGCCGCATTCCACTGCACAATTCCAGCAGAAACATTTCGTAGTAGCCGTCCTCTTTCGCCTGAATGAGGAACCGTTGTATCTCGTCAGGCGTCAGCACCTGCATCTCCCGCGCTTTCTTGGGCGGCAGTTTTCTACCGATGGCAGGGTTGCGGCTGATGAGGTGCATCTCCTTTGCCTTCTCCAATGCCGCTCGACAGGTAGCATGACAGGAGCGCACCATTCTGTCGGACAGCCCAGGACCGTACAAATCCGTCTTGCTGAGCCGCCCACTCTTTTTCAGGTTTGTGTAGAACTGCTGAAGGTCATTCTCCGTGAGCTTGTTCAACTTGATATGCCCCAGTGCAGGAAGAATGTGCAGTCTGATGCGCCCCTCATAACAGTTTCTGGTGCTCTCCCGAACACCGGGCTTGCAGTAGTTGTTGTACCAGAACTGAATCCAATCTCCGAACGTCATTTCGGGATTGATGGCATCGGAACTCAGCTTACCGGCTTGCTCCATGGCCTCCTTGAGTTTCTGTTTGCACTCGGTCTTGGTCTTGGCAAACACGCTCTTGGTGATGGGATAGCCGTTCTCTTTATAGCCGACCACATAGCGCCCTTCATAGGTGCCGTTCGGCTTTTCGATCACACTTCCTGTCCCGCTTGCTCTTCTTTTCTTAGCCAAGGTTTCAGCCCCTTTCCTAAGATATTAGACATGAAATCTTCCGTGACTACCGCCGCCTGCTTTTGCATATCGCTTGTGACATGGGCGTAAGTATCGAGAGTAAACGAAGCGTTTGTATGTCCCAGAATACCTGCCAGCGTTTTGGGATCAACCCCGTTGGCCAGCGCATGGGTGGCGAAGGTATGACGCAAATCATGAAAGCGTATGTCAGGCAATCCCGCAGTCTGCAGGATGCGTTTCATGGCATGGTAGGCACTGTCCGGTGCGATAGGTTCTTCCGGTCGAATGGGGTTCCAGAAGATCCACTGGCTATACGACTTTTTGCTTCGCTCCCGCAAGAGCTGCGCGGTGCTTCTCGGAAGCAGGATTTTTCGTTTGCCTGCGCCCGTCTTGGTTTCACCAGTGCGCAGTTTCCCGTCTTCGTAACGGTGCAGAGTTCGCCTCACATTGAGCGTTCCTGTCTTCATATCGAAGTCAGACCACATCAGACCGCAGATTTCACCTTTGCGCAGACCTGTGGTGATTTCGGTATAGAAGAAATCGTACCATTCGGGCTCGTCCTTGATGGCTTCCTTGAAGATGCTCAGTTCTTCCACATTGAGTACCTTCATTTTATCGTTATCCAGCTTTGGGAGTTGGATGCCGTCCACGGGATTTCTTGGGATAATGCGCAGATCAGCTGCGGCCTGCATGGCCTGACGCAAAACACCATGTATGCGCCGCACCGTTGCAGCCGCCAGTTGGTAGCCTTTTACCGCATCCTCTTTGAGCCGTCCCTCTTCCTTCAGCATCACATAGAACTGTTGGATCTCATGGGTGGTCAGCTTGTCGATGCGTTTATCACCTAAGTTGGGGACAATGTAATTCTTGATGTAGTTGTCATATCCTCTTCGCGTGCTCTCACGAACGGAGACGGACATGTATTCGTCCAGCCAGCGCTCCAGCCATTCTTTCAACGAAATTCGGCTGTCTTCGGTCAGATCAACATCACGATAGTCATCCAGCGCCTGCCGCAGTTTTGTTAGCGCTTCTTTCTGTGTTTTACCGGAGATGTGATGAAAGATGGGCTTACCGTCCTCTGCATGACCGATGATGATTCTTGCTTCCCAGCGCCTGCCGCGCCGACGGAGCATACCTTCACCGGACGCTCTTCGTTTTGCCATTTTCTCACCCCTTTCTGAATCGGGCTTTTCTTTTATTAGTACAATTTTTCAATCTTTTCACTGATGTTAGCAACAAACACAAATACCATAACTCCCGCAAAATAGCTATACCAATCTCGGTAATATTTGCAACTATTTTTAGTTGCATTTCAGGTGCAGGAGTGATATACTGATAGTGCGAGGGAGGTATGATGATGGGTCAAAGGAAAAACTAATCAAGAAACTCAAGTCACGACCGAAAGACTTCACCTTTGACGAGGCTGAAGCCTTGTTAAAGTATTTTACCTATAGCCGTTCCAACAAAGGACGGACCAGCGGTTCCCGCGTCATGTTTGTCAGCGACGAATATGCCCCGATCTTATTGCACAAGCCTCACCCGCGCCAAGAATTGCTGGATTATCAAATTAAGCAGCTCATTGAAGTTTTGGAACAGGAGGGTCTGATATGAGCAACACCATGGAATATAAAAACTATGTTGGCAGCGTTGAGTTCTCTGAAAGCGATGGCGTGTTCTTTGGCAAGGTCATGGGCATTCGTGCTATGATTTCTTATGAAGGCACCACCGCGAAGGAACTTGTAGAGGATTTCCACGGCGCAGTCGATGATTATCTCGAGCTCTGCGAGGCGGAGGGAAAAGAACCAGAACGTGCATACAAGGGCAGCTTCAATGTTCGCGTTTCTCCCGAACTTCATAAGCAGGCCGTTATCTATGCATCCTCCCGCCAGATGAGTCTGAACAGTCTGGTCGAAGCTGCGTTGCGTAATTCTCTGGCATCACAAATCTAAAAACAATCTTTGGTAGCTCTCCCTGCAGCGGGAGAGCTACTTTTTTGCTCGCATTTGTCATACTCGTGGGAACTTATGAGGCTCGGCCACGCACTGGTACAGCACGGCTCCGCATCTGCGGCAGATCAGGTATTGCAGACGGTTGCCGAACATACCGTGCTTTTTGAAAGTCACCAGAGCATCACCGTGCTGCCAGCCTATCCCGATATCCGTTCCTCCGCAGTACTGACACTGTTTTACCGGAAGCTGCTTCGTCATAGACAACTCCTCCATTTTCATTTTTGCAGACACACAATAGCGGAAGTTCGAGCAGAAAGCCAATGAAAGAAGTGCCACCAGCAGAAATTCTACGAAAGCAACAATGAGGTTTGTAACAAATTGTAGGCGTAACCTCACATGGACATGGTTGGGCCGCTATATTCCTCGTATACATTGCCTTTCTGACCAAGGGCAGCACGCTTCTCCTGCAGCGCCTGCATTCGCTTGCGGTCAATTTGAATACCGCCGGGACGGGATTGGGGAAGCGAGTTATTCTGGAAGATCCTGCTCATGTGATGGAGAAGTCTGTTGATGCCGAGAAATACGTTGGGCGGCAAATGTTCGTTCTCCCGCCGCAGAAGGGCATCGGCATAGACATTACCCTGGTCAGCAGACTGCCGGAGCCAGTAGTTTCCCATTTCTTTGTCATAGGCCACACCCTGGCCCATGAGATGCATCTTGCCCAGCATGTACTGTGCATACTGGTTTCCGTCCTGCGCCGCACGGCCAAACCACCGGGCGGCTGTTGCGTAGCTCTGGGTTACATGATTGCCTTTGAAATATTCCTTGCCCAACCTATAGGCTGCATAGTCATTTCCGTTCTGTGCGGAGATCTCCAACCAGCGCATTCCGGACTCCGGATCATGCACATCAACATCATCGGAGAGCTGGAGCTTTCCCAGAGAGTACTGCGCATACATGTGGCCTTGCTGTGCCGCCTGTGTAAACCAGTATTTTCCTTCTACGCTATCCGGTGTCAGCAGTGGCCCGTCCCGCCACAGCTTGCCCATGAGATACTGAGCGTACATATCTCCGTTTTCCGCAAGCTGCTCCATCTCTTTCACAGCTTCCAGCCGCTCTTCTAAAGAGAAATCTTCATTATAGATATCGCTGCGGGTATCCCAGTAGTCATATGTAACGCCATCCAGATCCTCCGGCTCTGCTTCTGCGTCCATGCCTCTGTCCTCAAAGAACAGTTTGCATTTCCAGATATTTTCCGCTTCTTTTATGACGGCATTTTTTATTGCCGTGAATTCCTTCTGCTGTGACAGCGGAATACGCCGCCGCTGTTTTCCATCATAGTAGGCATCGACCTTGCCCTGAAGCACCAGCCAGTTTTCATAGCATTCGCCGACGGCTTTGATACGCTCCATTTGATCAACGATCCTGTCTACCAGCGCCTTCTGCTTTTTCGGAAGGTAGCCGTAGCTTTTCTTGCCACTGACGTTTTGCAATTGCATCGCCAGTTCCAGCATCAGGTTCTCTGCTTCGGGGTGATCGCAGATGCCGCTCTTCATTTGCTGCGCCAATTCCAGCATGGCCTTCCGCGCTTCATGTACCAGCCCATCGCGGGACTCAGACTTCTGCTCGTAAAGATGGTGCATCTCATCCTGGAAGATATCGTTGGTCAGTTTGGAGCGGATCTGTTTGATGCCGTCCACAGTGAGGTAGGCCTGTCCCGATTTCGCTGACCATGCCATCATGTGAACGTGAGGATGATGGCCTTCATCATGGAACGCGGCGTACCAACGAAAATCTTTGGGGTGAATTTTCATAGCATCTGCAATCTGATTCCGATGCGCCCGAAGTAAATCACGCCATGCGGATGCATTGTTATAGCCAAGTCTTTCGGCGTCCTCCCGCTTGAGGGAGATGATGTGCGTCCACACATTGCCGGTGTAGTTTTCAAGTTCTTCCATGGCCTTGTCCAGCGAGACGGCATCGTCATCACTGAACAGACCATGAGAGCCAAAGCGCTCTGCGCGAGGACGGGTGGCAATGTACTTCATGTACTGCTCCGACTGAACAACCGAATCCCAATTGGATTCCAGCGCCAGTGTAATAAATTCGGACGCAGTAACTTTGGTCGTCTTCGCAATGTAGTCCTCGTACTCGTAGAGCGTTTTGGTGTCGGGAAAATCTTTCACCAGTTTTGCGATGAGCTGCTCCTGCTTTCGCGTCGGAGGACGGTCATCCGGAACGATCTCTACACGCTCACGCGTTGCAATGTATTTCATGTAGCCGGATGCACCACCGGTACTTTTGATGTACGGACTTTTTAGAATCAGCTTTGCCATTCATCTTCGTCCATTTCATAATCATATTCTTCACTTTGCTGCACACGTTTTTTCAGAGAAATACAACCGTTTGTTGCTTTCACATTTTTCACGCTCTGCGCACGCAGGCGTTTCAGATCTTCTCGACTGAAATTGAAAGCCTCTGCAACGATACTCACGATCATGTCCAGTTCCACTGCGTGGTTGAACGACAGAGAGGAAAGATTCTTTTCCAACAGTCCAAGCCGACCGTCGATGGCAGAAGTAATTGCCGTCGGCAGCACACGATTGTCATCGTTGATCACCAATCGGTCGATATAATTATTCACGGCCTTCTCAACAAAGTCGTTCAGACTGCTGCAGTTATCCGCCCTGTACCATTGCTCGATCCTCTGCCTGGTTTCATCGGATGGTCTGAATGTGAGCCGGTTTTTAGCCGATTTATTTTCGCCCATAAAATGCCTCCATTCTGAGTAAAATGCCGCCGAAAAGCCTGCAACCATCGGCGGTTTGGGGAACGCAGACGCCAGGTCGGGTTTTCAAACCCGAACAAGACGCCAGCTTTGACCCACGTGCATATTCCTTGAAACTGCCCGCACTGCGGGCAGTTGTCATCGCCCACAACGCCGAAACCGGCGTCAGGGCTTTATCCCGCTTCCTCGTTCGTCCTCGGAAGTTGCCCCAAAACCGCCGAAAACGTTGTCCCACCAGCCTGTGGTGGTATCTTCACCCTACCTCGGCGCAAAAGCCGCACACAGGTGCTTACAGCGGCCAACAGCGGGAGTTTACGCACTCTGCTCGCCTTCGGGAGGCCTGTAATCCACACCCTTTTTCTCAGCCATTTCTTTCGCTCTTTGAATTGCAACTTCACGTTCCAGCTGCGCCAGCTGTCGTGCATTCTTCAGGTCGATGGCTTCCTGGATTGGGCGGATGTGATACAGTAGGGTGCTGTCACGCTTCATGCCATCTTTCGTAATAGTCTTTCGCTGCTCTGTTTCAATCAGACACTTGTCCTCCAGCTCGCGAACGTATTTTGCGACCGTTGTTTTGCTGCCGACACCGATTGCGTTGGCTATGGTTTTGTATGCAGGGAAGCAGGTGAAACTATCTCGGTCTTCCAGCTTCATGAGATACGCATAGATCGCAATAGCAGTACTATGCAAACCGAAATCGAAGATCTCATTCGGCAGAGGAAAATAATTTTTGATGGCATCCCGCGTGGGATAGGGAATATACTTTTTCATTCACCTTCCTCCATAGGATTTGAACCATTCCAGAAACTCTTCTCTGGAAACAACAACGCGCTTGCCGAAGTGCTTTGCAGGAAAATCCCGCTCTCGCATCAGCTTGTATACCTTGGAGCGAGAGAGCCCCAGGAAATCCTGAAGCGTTTTTGCGTCAAGCACCAACGGCAGCTCATCATAGCTTTTGTACTTGCAATTATTCATACTGCATTCCTCCTTGATGGCAGATTTGAAAATAAAAAGGGCAGGTACCAAACACAGGATGCATTTCGCATTCTGCATTTTGATACCTACCCTTGTTTCCCGTATTCACAGACGGGAGGATGATAATCCTCTCGATATTTAATTATGCACCGGTACTTTCCTCAAGCAAAACAACGCGGTACGGTGTTGGCATAGTAAAAACAGCAGGCTGCCGATTGCCGACAGTCCTGAACATCAACGGCGCTCGCTTGCGCTCCAGAGATATACCAACCAGCGCTTTGCACTTGGGACACTTCTCCATGATGTCCATCGTCATTCTGTCACCCATGCGCATCACGATGGCTTTGTACTCCCAGTTGTCTGGGTTGATATCAAAGAGCCGCGCTCTGCATTGGGGACAGGCAACTTTCCGAGCATGCTCATCGAAGCGTTTTGCAGAAACCTTGTTTTCGGTCATCGTTACTCCTGTACCAGGCTGTGCACCACGCTGACCGCAACACCCTGGATTTGAAGCTCGTCCACATAGATGGGAGCATAGGTTTCCTGGTCGGCATTGCAGGAGTAGAGATAATATCTCTGCTGACTTTCATCGTAGCACAGCTTTTTCAAATTGTTCAGACCGCCGTCATAGAGTGCGACAACAATGTCGCCCACATTGGCGGTATTTTGTTTGCGTACGATCACATGGTCACCTTCGTGAACACCAACATCCACCATGGAATGTCCTTTAGCAATCAAAGCAAAAAACTCTCCCTTGCCCACCAGCGACTCCGGCATGCGAATGTACTCGATAATGTTTTCTTCCTCGTAATCGCCAGGACCACAGGAGACGCTGCCAAGGACGGGCATGGCGTAGTGATACGGCTCTTTCTTCATTCTGATCGTGCCGATGCTTTTTCTGCCGCTATAATCCAATTCTCCGGACTCTTTCATCGAAACAAGATAACGGTGTACCGATGTATTGGGAATTCCTGTACCGACAGAGATATCATGAACGGCTGGATTCTGACCATGGCGATCATAGTACTTTTTTATGTACTCCAGAATCACAGATTTGCGATTGCCCTCCATACTTTTCATAACATCACCTCCATCGGAATGTTTCATTCCACAATTAGAATATAACATGTCATTCAGTCTATGTCAATAACTTTTGGAATGATTTGTTCCATTGTTTTTACAACAGGTATGTAAAGTCGTATTCTTTGTTACAGCAAAACAGATTTTACTCTACTTTCAAAACAAAAGCGCTTTAATAGCAACAGGCCGCTGAAAAACCAGCGGCCTGTTGTCTATGATGTTACTTTCCGCGCTTCTGAACATCCTCATCGATGCGTTTTTTCCAGTCAGCGCTGAGCGACCTGCAGGCGCGGACAGAGCACACGGCTTCGCTGATAACTTCGTAGTTCAGTGCGGTGCCTTCCTCGTCACACTTGTAATTCACCGCACGGTCGGCGCTGATGCCAAAGCGCTTGGCCTCAGCTGCAGCGTCGATATTAGCACCCAGGAAGAGAAACTCCCAGCCGTACTTCTCCTTCTGCCGCTCAATCATCTTGCGCACCTTGTCGTAGTCGTAGCGGCGGCTGGCGTTCTCGTAGCCATCGGTGGTGATGATGAACATCGTCTTCTCCGGCACATCTTCTTTGCGGGCGTACTTGTGAACGTTGCCAATGTGGTGGATGGCGCCGCCCACCGCATCCAGCAGAGCGGTGCATCCGCGGGTGAAGTACTCCTTCTCGGTCATGTGGGGAACTTTGTCCAGCGGCAGGCGGTCATGGATGACCACACTCTCGTTGTCGAAGAGCACTGTGGACACCACAGCCTCGCCCGCTTCTTTCTTCTGCTTTTCGATCATGGAGTTGAAACCGCCGATGGTATCGCGCTCCAGTCCGCTCATGGAGCCGCTGCGATCCAAAATAAAAACCAATTCTGTCATAATGAAAACCCTCCTTTGTTTTGTGAGACCAGTATCGCACAGACAAAGGAGGGTTTGGTCGCACGACAGGCGACATTTATCAATGTCACTTAACAGCAACAGCAAGTTGCTTGTTGTTTGGGTGAGCTCATAGTATAATCATCGTGAGGTGATGATGCAATGGAAACGAAAGATATGATTCGTGAGCTTAGAACGAAAAAAGGCTTATCACAGGACCAGCTCGCCGAAAAGGTGTTTGTGTCCCGTCAGGCAGTATCCCGTTGGGAAAACGGAGAAACCACGCCGAATACCGAAACGCTGAAACTACTTTCCAAGCTGTTCGATGTTTCCATTAACACACTTCTCGGCTCTCTGAGAGAGCTGATCTGCCAGTGCTGTGGTATGCCGTTGGAGGACGCCAGCATCAGCAAAGAGCCGGACGGTTTCTTCAATGAGGAATACTGCAAATGGTGTTATGCGGACGGAGAGTATATGTATCACGACATGGATGATCTGATCGACGTCTGCGTAGGCCACATGGCAAATGACCAGTTCACTCCCGAGCAGGTGCGTGCGTATATGAAAGACATGCTCCCGAAACTGGACTATTGGAAGCACTACACGAACTTGGCCGGGGCGGAAAAGTTTGCCGAGTTCAAACAGCAGCTGATTGATGAAATCAATACTCTGCACATCGAAGGCATGTCGAAGGTTGAAAAACTCAACGCGCTGGTTGGCGGATACGTCAATCTTGAGTACAGACTCCCCAACGGGAAGCTCGTTAAGTTCCTGGATGATAGCGCGACCTATCTGGGAAATCAGCTGGAATGTGAATTCGGCGGAAACCGGTGTTTCGGAATTGCCGCCAACATGGATTTCATTTTGATCTGCACCTACGAAGAAAACGGCGAAAACCCCGAGTTGGTTATTTATAAGAAACGATAAAATTGGCAAAATAAAACCCTCCTTTACTTGTGCTTTAACTGCACAGGCATAGGAGGGTATTATGCATGATGGGCAACATTTTAATTACAGGGGGCAAAACTCACTTCTAACGTCTTTTTCAAATTGAGCTAAGTCCTTACTCGGGATTTTTCCTTTCATGCTTCCTATATATTGGCCAATCAATTCATTGACTCCCAAATCACTAATCAGCTTATTATAGTCTGCTACAAATGGCCTATATAGCTCCAATGCTCTGTCGAGAAAAATCTTCTGATATTCTTCCGGCCAACTTCCTTTTGTTTCGTGCCCAGTAAAAGGATCCATGATTTTAGGTGTATAACAAATATTCCAAGGCGCTTCAAAAAGAAACACATTTTTTGTGTGACCCCAAATATGGGAAACTTGATAATTAAAAATATCCGTGTTCCGTTTTAGCTCAGTCAATCGTTGGACACATTTTTGCGGCACTGCATTATTGGTCGGATCTTTTTCGACGTGATCATTACCAAAAAGATACCTATACAGATCTTTATACAACTGTGTGCCGTGTCCATCTCTGCCATATCCGCGAATATAAACGGTCTGGTTCGTAAGCACTCTGGCTTTCAACAAATCCCATTCTTGAATCACCTTTTCGATGGGAGGAAAAATTGTGTTTTCAATTCCCCATTCAAATAGTGCCTGTTTATCTATCCCAAAATGATTCAGAAACTTTTGATACGAATCCATAAAATCCTCCCGCAATCACATATCTTATGTGCAATTATCTTTCTTCGGCAGTGTCTTCAGCAAAACTACGGCATAGGTCACCACAAGCACACACAGGATCACGACCCGAACCATGGACTCGCCGGAAGCGGAGAAGGCCGACAGCGAATTAAGAACACCGTGGGAGATGATACAAGGCCACAGGGAGCCGCCACGCCAGAAGATGATGACGTACAGGAAACCGATGAGCACGGCGAAGAATATCTGCACCAAATTTTCTGCTACACCCATGCCGCTGCCGTTGAGCAGATTGATGATATGTCCCAGACCAAAGGTGACGCTGGAAACTACCACCGCCCACTTGATGCTGTCGCGAGACATGGCCTTGAACAGGAATCCGCGGAAAATCAGTTCTTCCAGGAATCCGACACAGAGCATCTTGACGATGAAGCACACGGTTCCCGCGGCATTATAGTGCATTTCCACGCCGCCCCAAACATTTTGGAGTGTAATCACGATCAGCGGTATGTAGAACAAAAAGGCCTTTGCGGGGACTGTCGGCTTGCACAGGCCAAAGCGCTCCAGTTTACCCTGCTGCTTCAGCCAGAAATACAGGAACAGACTGGCTGCCACTCCAAATACCGCCGTGGCAGAGCTCTCCACACCGATACTGCGGGATATCTCATCAAAAATGGACATGCCCACACAGTAGATGCCAATCCACACAAGGGCAAAGCCCAATTCACTTTTCTCGTAAAGTTTTTTCATCATTCCGCGTCCTCGTCCAGCGCCTCGATGAGAAAACTCACCGGGCGGAAACCGTCGTTGCAGGAGATCATGGCGGACTTCGGATTCTTCATCCAGCCATCATAGAAATCCCCGCCGCCGTGGGACAGTGCCAGCACAAAGGCTGACATGCTCTCCCACGCGCTGAGGCAGAAGCCCTCGGGACGCTCCCAACCGTTGGCGATGAACACCTGCCCCTCTTTCATGTCGCAGGCGTGCTCGATGGGGTTTTCATACTTTTCGATGAGGTCATCGTAGCGTGCGATCTTCATCACGGTGATTCTGCACTTTTTCATTTTAGATGTGCCTCCCACTCAGCCTCTTTGAAGCCGACCAGCACGAAGTCATCTCCGATGGCGAGGGGACGCTTCACCAGCATGCCGTCAGTGGCGAGAAGGGCCAGCATTTCCTCGTCGGTCATGTTGGGCAGTTTGGTCTTCAGCTCCATGGACTTATACAGCAGGCCGCTGGTGTTGAAGAACTTGCGCAGAGGCAGGCCGCTCAGCTTGTACCATGCGGTCAGTTCCTCAAGACTGGGATTTTCAAGCTTGATGTCCCGGAACTCGTATTCGATGTTGTTCTCGTCCAGCCACTTGCGAGCCTTCTGGCAGGTGGTACACTTGGGATAGCAAATGAATTTCAGCATAGTTTACTCCTTATTCTGCGGGGCAAAATAGTGCTCCGCGGCGTAACAGAACTGCTCCTCAAACTTGGCGACGGCCTGCTTCGCCATGGCCTTGAAGGGGAAGAACATATCGTAGGCATGAAACCAGCTGGGATAAACGTCCACGCTGGCCTCCACGCCAGCCGCCTTGAGGTTTTCAATGTAGGTCAGCGTTTCGCAGTAGAATGGCTCAATGTCGCCCACGAAGGTGTAGGCGGGCGGCAGATTGGAATAGTCCGTCTGCCGCGCGGTAGCTGCGTAAGGCGGAATCTCCGTGAGGCCTTTCAGATACAGCTTCCATGCGGCATGGTTGCGCTTGGTGTTCCAGATGGGTGCGTGGTTGTCGCGAGAGGATTCGGTGTCGCGGTCATCCAGCATGGGATAGAGCGGCATCTGGTAGGCGATATTGACACTTCTTTTGTCGCGGGCATACATGCACAGAGCCGCCGTCAGACCGCCGCCTGCACTCTCGCCGCCCACCATGATCTGGCTGTCGTTGATGCCAAGCTTCCCGGCGTGTTCCTTCATCCAGCAGAGTGCAGAATGGCAGTCCTCCAGCGCCGCGGGATAAGGTTTCTCGATAGATAGGCGGTAATTCACGCACACCACGACCGCGCCGTACTTCTTCACCAGCGCCAGCGGACGGGAAAAATAGGCCATCTCTGCCATGCCGGTGGCATAGCCGCCGCCGTGGATCCAGAGAACGCCGGGCGTCTGCGCAGGCTCTTTCTTTGCCGCCGTTGGGCGGAAAATCAGTATCTTGATGTCCCGTTCGGTGGATGGGATTTTTCGTTTTTGGGCGGTGTATTTCTTCATTCTTTACGCTCCCAGCAGGCTCTGGTCAAAGGCAAACAGCGCCTCGTTGATGGCGAAAACATCGTAGTTTTTCTGCTTGATGAAATACTCGATGATAACATCGAATTTGCTGCTGCGGCTCAGCGCAAACCCAGCACGGGCAATGAAGTCGCGGGTTTCCTCCAAATCCAGTTCCAGCGCAATGGCGAAAGCGATTGCCGTAGCCTTGGACGGCTTGTAGTCCGGGTTGTTGCGGATCTTGGAGAACAGTTTGCGATCCACATTGGCCTTTTTGTAGATCTCGGAGTCCTTTTTGCCCGTGCGGTCGATGAGCTTCAGCAAAGTTTCGGAAAAACCGGCATCCAGTTCGCCCAGCATATCGTCCAAGCTGCCGCCGGCAATGCTCATGGCCATCGGTGCGCAGGGCGCAGCCATAAAGTCGGGAGCTTCATCCTCGCAGACCATGCTCTTTTTTCCCAGACGGTTCAGCCTGCGCAGATGCTCACGTTGAGAGTCTGTGTGCTCGTCCACATAGTGATCGTCGATGTACTCGGCGATGTCAGCGAACAGCTTGCCGCTGATCTGATAGGCGGCGCGGTCGAAGATGACAATGTAGACCGTCATGTCGTTTTCCATCAAGAACTCACCGATAGTGTCCACTGCCACGCGGAGCGCCTGGTCCTTTGGATAGCCGTAGATGCCCGAAGAAATCAGCGGGAAGGCCACCGTTTCGCACTTGTGTTCCTTCGCCAACGCAAGGCTCGTCCGATAGCAGGAAATGAGCTTTTCCTTTTCTCCGTATTGACCGCCGTTCCAGACAGGGCCGACCGTATGTATCACGTACTTGCAAGGTAAACGGTATGCTTTTGTGATTTTGGCATCTCCGGTTTTGCATCCACCCAGCGTCCGGCACTCAGCCAACAGCTCCGGCCCCGCCGCACTATGGATGCAGCCATCAACGCCACCACCGCCCAAGAGCGATTCCTTGGCAGCGTTGACAATGGCATCCACCGCCATTTTTGTTATGTCATTTCTTATGATTTCAAGCGGCATATTGCACCTCACCAGCATCTACGCTTATTCACATATACTCTAAGAACACTTTTGAGAACAGAAGTTTTGTGAGTACTTCATCTACTTGACGCGCAATGGTAGCGGATTCGATATAGGTTCCCATCTCTATGTTTCCTTCTTGACCATGGTACGAGAGGTTGGCTGAAGTGATTAAAGTTTTGGATTGATCAACACATATTACCTTTGCATGTAGAGAAGACATTGGGTCTTCTGTCTTTTGGTAATTATAGATTCTCAGAAATCGTCCCCGGTATTTTAGCAATTTCTCAAATTCGGATTGCCCTTCAAGCCCATTTGCGAAAAACTTAATCAAAACGCCGGATTTACTCTTTTGAATCATACAATCGACCAAATCTCCAAAATAGCCTGACAATGAATACCCAGTTATCAAAATGCTTCTTTCTGCTCCCAAAATCATTGAGGACACCGTATTAACCGTAGAGCGCGCTTTAACCGAAAAAGAAGGTGGCGCTGTGACTACGAGCTCTGAGCGGTTGCCTTGATTTGCCCTCAATGCAGAACTTACAAGCAGGTATATTTCTTCTGCTTCTGCCGGTGATAGGCTGGGATATCGTTTTTTAATCAGGCTGACAGTTGCTGAGTTGGTTGTCGGTTGTCCGTTCAAACCAACGTGCGCTGTATCTTTTATGGCATTTAGCAGAATGTCAAGATTTACATTTCCAGTTGACATAGCTCTTCCACCAATTCCTTAAAAAACGCATTGTTTTCACGTTCAGCAATCGGAACGACCAAACCACGGTCAAGCATTCTGTTGCCGTTCTCACATGCTGTTTCTGAAATCATACAACAGGAATGACAAGCAGCACCATTTGAATTCGCTGCAGCAGGCTCGTTATGCAAGCATTCCGGATCATTTGTACAAAGAAGCGCTTCCTGAAATGCATCCCTCATAATCGGAATCATTTTATTAACACTTCCAAGCTCAACCAAGCCTCCGAGTGAACCTTCTTTATCCGGACTACCCGTATATAAAAGGATTCCAGCCATATTGTCACCAAAATAAATGCGTTCTCTGATTGCAGAGGAAGAATATCCTGATGACAATGACATCTGCTTAATAAGCAAGTGAGAAAACGTATGGAGAAGAACATAAGTAGCATTCCTCAACACTGTTACTTTCCACTCACGGGAGGCGCAGAATTCCCTGTAGCTTTCTGCATAACGCTGTGAAAACGCTCTAACTTCCGGCAGATTGAGCCATTCATTTATGGTAGCTTGGTTAAATTCGATGAAGATCCCTTCTCCATTGATCTCTACAGCGGGAAGCCAACGTTCGTTCTTTCCTTTATGTAGGTATACAATATTCGCCTGTTCATCTGCATCTGGATCAGGAGCGTCTACTCTCGTAAAGCCGAGCAGTACCTTAACTTCACGGAGTCGAGTAATCTTAATCATGCGGCTAAAATACTTTTTGAGATATTCTGGGAGAGGTTCTTCTTCAGCCTTGAAATGTTTCTTGTTAGAAGCATAGATTGGATCATTGTGGTGAGTAATGGCGTCATACTCCATTCGTTTAATCTCAGTAAATTCCTGGATATTGTTTAAACGCCTGACCAACGCTGCATCAAATTCTTCTCTCGGATAGCCAGAAAAGTATTTTTCGTAGATCTTGGTAACTCCTTCATCTCCCAATAAATCCTTAAATTCCTCAATGACACGCAAGTGTTCATCTATGAGATTGTAAAGGGGATTAATCCATGGTGGGATCGAAATCGCACTCCTTGTAACGGAGAAATACACATTTGATGCGCCTCTCTGCGAAGGAATGAGTTCTTTTTTACACTTGTCGCGTTTGGCATGAGGACGGAATGGATGATGGCCTGGGCAGCTTAATCCTTCGAAATTATCTTTCTGTGTTGCTCCACTCATGCTGCGTTTTGCTCCGCACGAGCATTCAACCCACATGTCAGCCAAAGTAGATGTATTACCAATTGAGAACATTTTTAGCGTGCCATTGCACGTGGTATTCCCCTTGTGAACCCACCAGTGCCATGGAAAATCGCTCATATGTCCATCTTCACAAATAGTAATAAATCTTGAAGGATATGCAGGCTTATGACAAACAGGACAGGTAATTCCAAAACGAAGATATCGCTCAAGATCAAAATTTGTCCGGGCATCAAACAACCTTCCACATCTGGTGTTTGAACAGACATGGAAATACGGGAATGTTGTGACAGGAACATCTCCAAAATGAGAGGATCGAGGCATATAGAAGCAGTCTACCCCCAAATAGGATGCCAGACGACCATCGATTATTTTCTTGCCCTTTTCAGTCCAATAATTTGTATCCAACATCGTAACGGAGTCTTTTACAGCATCAATAATGGCCCCCGGACCAAATGTTGTAATGATTTGATTCGGACGAAGTTCGCCTAATTTGTTATTATATTGCGCCATATTAATCCTCCAAATAATAATACATATTGGAAGCACTTTCTACTTCACGCATAGAACTTAAAGTTGCCTTTTCTGTTTCAATACACTTCTCGCCATAATAATTCATTAGACGGTTATATTTATCCGTCTTATAAACATAGTACCGAAGAGGTTTATTTTGGGCAGCCAAGAGCTTCCACCAGTCAATAAACTGGTCGATCTCAGCTTCGGCCTCCAGCCGCACGGCGGGCTTGATGATATTGAGGCGTTCAAGAATAATAGCTTTAATCTCATTAATTTGAGCATCTGTGAGGGACGCAATAAGACTGGCACCTGCATTGTTGGCCATATCCGGATATTTAAGCCGAATGGCAGAGATAATTACTGCATGAAGAACTCTGTCTCGAGCACGAGCAGAGAAGGGCGTGGCAGTTGTGCCTTCAACAAAGCGATACAATTGCGAGTGATATCCAGTAAAATTCTCATAGTGAGACAAATCCCTGGGACGATAGGGATTATACATAGTAACAACTAAGCCCGGGAAGCTTCGACCGATTCGGCTTGTGGCCTGGATATATTCGGAGTTTTGCTTAGGCTGTCCGGTAACCACCATCAAACCAAGACGATCCACATCCATGCCAACTGCAATCATGTTTGTTGCAACCGCTGTATCCAAGCAATCTTCAGACTGATATGGAGTTTCAAGCTGCTTGAGTTTGTTCGGGATCTCATACGATGACATACGGGATGTAATTTCGGTTCGGCGCTTCAACGGACGCTCACGATCATAGTGGTATTTCTTTTTCAAACGTTTGATTCGCTTTGGAATATCGTCCTGGAGCAAACGAACGGCACCACCAAGTTCGCGAATGCTGTTAAAGTATCCAACCAAGGAATAATATGGGTCAATATATTCCTTTGCAGTTTCATCCTTCGTCAGTTCATACGATGTTTGAAGCAATACTGCGTAAACACGCAACAAAGCTGTTTTCATGGATTGCCCGTTTGCACAAATTCCTACATATTTTCTAAAAGGATCTTTAGTTACGGGCACTTCGTTGATAAAGAAGCTGTCGCCAATTTCAAATCCGTTAGGCGGGAACTGGGCTGTATTTTTTCGACCATAAAGGCATTTCGTTTGCTCACCTGCGTTTTTAATGGTTGCAGTAGAAACTACATATTTAGGCCTAACAGTACGCCCATTTTCGGTATATGTACAAAGATCTTCAATTATGGTTTCATATGCACCATAAACAGTGCCGAGCGGACCAGTAATTAAGTGCAGCTCGTCTTGGATAATAAGTTCTGGCGGTGCAAATGGTTTAACTGGAGTGAGTGATGATGTAGGCAAATCTGCAGTTTTAGGATGTCGCTTATGATCATCGCCAATTGCTACATAACCATCTCTGCTGCAAAATCGATCCACACGACCAAAAAGGGCATTGGTCTTTACATCCCAAGGAAGTCTTGCAAATTTATCAACTGTAGAAAGTATGATAGAGGGACATCTTGAATAGATCTCTTCATCCACCAGATAAACAGGTATCGGCATTCTGTTCTGTTTGTACTTATAGAACATGCAGTTACTGTCAGAGCAATACACTTCAACTGTTTTTCGCTCAAAATCAATATAGAAATTGTCAGAAGAAAGCGGCTTGCCGCAGAACGGGCATGTCAGTAGCTGCTTATACAACAAGTTGCAATTTCTTCTTGCCTTTCCGGGGTCTTCCGGATCCTCTTTAAGATCATCAAAGGAATTTGGTGTGACACCGCCGCCAACCCAAAATCCTATAGAAATAGGCGTTGTTCCGTATTTATTTCCAGTTTTCTGTCTTATCAACTCGGCAGCAATTACCATCTTTGTGATGCGATCTCTCTGTTGAGTTGTTAACAGCCGTAGTGTGTATCGCAAAATCGCAGTTACCCCGCCATCTCGATTATAACTATCTCCAGAATTGGCGTGGAGTCTGCGGTTTGCAATTACAAACGCCATGAGTCCCAGATAGGCCTCTGTCTTACCGCCGCCAGTGGGGAAATACAACAAATCTACGATATTGCGGTCTGCGTGGTGCGGATCAACCATTGCACTTAAGTTCATGAGAATAAATGCGATCTGGAAAGGACGCCACCCAAAATCATTTTGTGGGTTTCGAGGGTCGACAAAATCCTGAAAGCTACACTCAATGCCAGCACCATGCTTTTTTGAATAGTTCATGATGTTCCTTTGAAGAATCATAGCCCTATTCATAAAACAAAATGCATCAAAGGCTAAGTCATTTGTTGCCAAAAGATTGATACCTTCTCTGATACGGCCCAGCGCCTCTCTGCATTTGGCGATTACATTGCCTCCTATTTCGCTGGCAAATGCGAGATCAGACATTTTGGGATCACTAACAAGTTTTTCCTCAATCCAATGTTCGTAAGAACTTGCAAGTGTATTCAGCCGTTCAATAATTTGTTCTTTTTTGCTGGCAATGGATAAAAACCGCATTGAGAAATAGAATTTATCAAAGCCCTTTAAAGCAGCACTAACCCCTGGGAATTCATATTGCGGAATAAAGTTAGTGGACAATTCAGAGCATTTTCCCTCGACAGGAGTATTCCAGGTAGCTGCACAGCCACGGCCTCGTCCCATGATGGGGCGCTGTTCAAAATAAAACTCATCCGGAGCAAGAACTTTGCGGCAAATATGTTCAGCAATAAATACATTGCTTTGATCTTCGGCATATGCCCGAAGATTAACCTGGAACATAATGGATTCAAGCGCACTTTCTGCCGACGGCCTTCTATTGATTACATACGCTGTAACAAGGTAAAAACCACGCTTTAGGGTAATCTTGGAAAGATGGACGATCACATTGGAATCACTGGTCAATGCATAATCCTTTGTGCGATCAATATCTGAAAAAACGATATCAAGGGTTTCTTTTGCTTGGCTGCGCTTGTATGCGGCCACATCAATTTCTTCGCCTTCTTTATTTAGCTTTTTCGCTGTAGTCTTTACATAGTCGCCCCAAGTAATATCTAAATTAATGGACGGCGTGGTGGCCTCAACGTAAAAGCTTAGACCAATGGAGGACTGCTGCTTAAATTTTGTGGCCGCAACAGGTTCATTGTCATCTTCTTCGCCAGAAGTGTAGTCCTCGCCATCTTCATAGGCGATATCAGCTTCAACTTCCTGTTCGCCCACATCGACCCCATCTGCAGAAGTATTTGTCTGAGGGTACAGCATGCCTATAATATAGGCAAACATAGGATTCTCGTCCAAAACTTCATCTATACTTTGAGGCCCCATAAGGTCCGTTTTTAATGCATCGATAAGCCTTTGGCGAACTTCTGCATATTGGAATCTTTCGTCCATATTAATCCTCCGAAATCTTTCTTGCAGTACCCAGCGTATATTTACAGCTATTTCCCAAATGAATGTTATCGTCAGTAATCAGGCGATACTCCCACTGCTTTTTCTCGGGATCTGCCGTTGACGCAAAGCGGCACCATTTGATTCCTTCTCTTGCTTTTGCAATTACCTCATCTGAACCAACTTCATTGGAAGCCTTAACCTCTACCATATATTTACCGGTAGTGGTTTCAACGAGGAAGTCCGGGTTGTACTGCTGCCCAGCTTGCCAGAACAATCCCAACTGATTCAGGGGCGGTTTGATCCACTTGATGACATCCGGATCTTCTTCCAGAATAATTGAGAAAAGGCGCTCGGAGTCACTGTCAAATGCGTTGTCAGGATAATAAGACTTTTTATAGCCGGTAAACAGGTACTTTTTAATATTTGCTTTATCCGTAAACGGCTTGTCAAAGCGAACTTGTCCGTCTTTCTTTACGTTTCGAATGAACTTTCTGAAAAGAATAAGATCTTTCTGGATGATATGAGTTTCCCAAGTCTTGCGCTCCATGTGTTCATATACCTGCTTGCGAATATCATCCACGATTGAAACGGCGTATCGACGGACGATCTTGCGTTTCTCATCTTCTGTGCCTTCAATTTGAGCAAGATACCCCAAAACCAACTCCATAATAAAATCGGCATCATCATAGGAAAGCTCACTAATGGAGTCCAGGAGCATACATGCCAGCGTATTTACGGCATCATCAACCTCAAGGATTTGGGCATCTACAGAGTCGAGAAGCTGACGGTTTACCGCATCAAATCTTTCGATCTTGGCGGCTGCAACATCAAAATCTACAATCATTCGTTTCACATCAAAGGTCTTGAAGGAAACGGTAGAGCTGGTCTGAACCAGAATCTTAGGAACAGAAATAGCCTTGGCGAGGTCCTGAGCTTTCTTGATAAAGTCTTCCTTGCTCAAAGGGAGCTTTTGTTGTTTGCCGCCCTTTTTGACCGGGCTGGCCGGTATATCAGCAGGAGCAGTCGGCTTATCAAACAAGGAGGTTTGTTCTGAGCCATCTTCGTATCCCGCTGTTTTGTGAGCTGTGCTGCCATAAACCTTGAGATACGCTGCATAAAGGCTTTCCTGTGTTGTCGGATCACTCAGTGCATCAAACGATTTCACACCGGTATCAATGACGGCCTGGTCAAAAAAGCTGATCTGGCTGTCGTCTACCGCACCACTTACATCAACAGCACTGGTAGGTTCAACGGTCGCTTTATCAAGATCACGGTAACGGAAAATATTGCTGTTTTTGATTTCATCCACCAGCTCACGATAATGCTCATGGGCAACGATATCAAGCGTGTCAATTTCTTCATTTCCGGTGGCTTGTCCAAAAGGCAAGCGAAGACCTCTGCCAATTGTCTGCATGGCAAGGATATCACTCTTGGCTGCGTTCAGCGGAATAATAGTAAATAGATTATTGACATCCCAACCTTCCTTCAGCTTATAAACATGAAGGACAATCTCAGCAGGGTTATCGTTGCGCTCGATGGAAAGGAGGCGGCGAACGTTTTCTTCTGTTTCCTCGCCCCTCATGTTGGAGTGAATCTCGATAACCTTTCCTTTATAGCGGCCGCTGTCAAAAGCGTCGCTGTCAATCAGTTCACGAATCTTTTTGGCGTGGTTCGTATCTTTGCATGCAACCAGAACAATCGGTTTGACAAACTCCAACCCATGTTCATTACAATACTGTCTGAGAACAGCCTTGCGATGTTCATGAAGCGTGAGACCATCACGGATTTTCATTTCCTCAACATCGTCGGCACTATAACCAGCCATGTTTGAACGTCCCATTACGACCGGGGTTTTTAAGTAACCTTCAACCGCACCACGGGCAAGGTCATAGGAATAAATCACATTTCCGGTTGTTTTAGGCGTTGCGGTAAACTCCAAGCCCAAAATGGGTTTTAGATAGTTGATGGCTTTCATGGATGCCGGGGCATAGTAGCGGTGCGCCTCGTCCATGCAAATTACGAGATCATCAAACTGAGCCAGTACGTCAGCAAAAGACATCCCCAAATCCTCATGGAATTTGTGGAACTTAAATTGTGTGTCTGTTTTGCTGTTAAAGATTTTTCCAATATTGAAAATAAAAAGCTGGATCTCCGAAGTCTTCTCAAGCTCGATTTCGCCTTGCACATACCGCGCCGGGTAAGAGGTATAGTTTTCACCATCAAATACCTTGGGACGACCCATTTCAGATTCCAGGCCCTTGAAAATGTACTTTGGATGACTGGGGTGGGACTCCTTGCGCAGTTTCTCATAGATCGTGTTGCCGGGCGCCAAAATGAAAAAATGCTTGTACCCCTTCGTCTTATACAGGTAATAGATGCAGGCTCCCATCAATCTGGTTTTACCAATGCCGGTAGCCATGTGATAGCAGAAAGAAGGAAAATCAAATTCATCGGCAACTCTGATTTGATTCTGATCCTCACAATACTCACTGGCAATTGCTTCTACAGCAGCTTTATCTGCTTTGCGATAATCGCAATTTTCGGAAATAGCAGCAAGATACGATAAAGCCTCTTTCTGAGGGGTACGAAGGCTCATAGCATATCCGATTTTCTTTGCAACTTCAGACATTTACCGCACCTCGCTTTCAAAGGAGCACTTCTGCAGAAGATCCTTCGGTATCTTTTTTACTTCAATATTTTCAGGCAGGTAGAGGTCCGACTGAATCTTGGTTCCATAAATCAGCAGAGACTGATCATCACTCAATGTTGCTGATACGGACTTGATGTACTCTGCGTTGATAAACTCTTTTGTGATATGAATGAATCTCTTTTCTGAAGAATATCCGTGAAATGCACCCTTGGGGGTATATTTGAAACCTTCAATTTTACAAATAGCTTCACAAAGCATCTCGAAGGTATAGCGTGGGTTGACCTGCATAATCGGCAGAACCGGATGCTGCACCAACAAAGATTCAGCAAGCTCATAAAAATGGTATCCACTGCCACCGTGCCAATCGACCGCCTTTGAAATGCCGCCTTGTTCACCGTCGATTACCTGATCCAGCCGGACTTTGCAATGAGTATACGCTTGCTCACCGAGCTCTACACCAATCCAACGTCTGCCCATTTTGTGTGCAACTGCCGCCGTAGTGCCAGAACCAAGAAAACTATCCAGAACTAAGTCACCCGGCTTTGTGCTAAGCTCTAATACTCTTTTAATTAAGTGCTCTGGTTTTTTCCCTTTAGGAAATGCTACGCCACCTTCATTATGGAGATTGTTCGAAAGTATATCATCCCACAGTGTGGTTAATGGCTCGCCAGAAATATATTCTCCGTCAATGAATTTCAACTTGTCCTTATAGAACAGTATTCTTTCGCCATTCCTCAGATATATATCAGAATGTCCTTCACGTGGCAGGAACAGTATCTCGCCTGTCCGTGTTTTAGATTCTTCGACCATAGCTTGGATATCTTTCCCTATATTTTTCATATCTGGTCTTGCTGTACGAATCACAGAATCTGCATGCTTAAGGACAAATTCGTCAATTAGTTCCGGATTGTCTTTCGTAACTTTTCTTGCATCACGTACGCTAATTCCATTTTCAGTTGCAAATGCATCGATCAGTGTAGAAAATTTCCACTCTTGGTATGGGGCATCTGCATTAACGATGTACTGATTGTATCGAGAATCTCTATCTCGAGCGGTATATATTTTATTGGGGATCCACTGTCGCTTGTCTTTGGCGTACATCAAAATGAAGTTTGTGGTTGTAACACAGCCAGGGTTAATCGCCTTGTGTCCGGTTGCGGATCCTTGCTTAAACGTAATAGTGTAAAGCCTATTTGCTCTCAAGAAAATCTCATCAAGGAGCACCATTAGATACCCAAGATTTGCATCATCAATGTGGACAAACAAAGTTCCGTCATCCGCAAGAAGCTCGTGAATTAACTCTAACCTTTGTCTCATGAGAGTTAGCCAAATTGATTCTTCAAGGTTGTCATCGTAGTTTTCAAATGCTTCGCCTGTGTTAAAGGGAGGATCAATATAAACACATTTGATTTTCCCAGCAAAATTCTGTATAAGAGCTTGAAGCGCAATTAAATTGTCGCCATGGATCAACATATTTTGAGAGTTTGGGTCTCCATAAGATTTCTCAAAATCTTCCACGAAAATACGAGGCTCAATGACTTTTGTATCATATTTGCCGACCCAGGTTAATTCAAGTTTTCCGCTTTTTTGCATATGCAACCCTCTCAATACTTCAGTACAACTTTTGGGACGAGGAAAGGATGAATTTCAAATTGTTTGTTGAACTCAGAAATTGTCGCTTCCCCGTCTGCGTGGATTTGCGACACCTTCTGGTGGAAGCTTTCCTGAAGTTTCAACAATTGTTTTTTCTTTTCCTCCGCCTTCTTCTTAACATCAAGTTTTTCCAGAAAGGCCTTTGCCTGAGCACTTTGGAGATTCAGCTCTCTTAGCTCTTCATTGGTTTCGGCAATCTGGAGGTTCAATTGTTCGGTCTGGATTTCAATCCAGTTTTCAACTTTTCGGCGGTTATACGCCATAATTGGTTCTGCATCCTTCAAATACTTTTGACCCATTTCGCGAGTCAGCCGCTCATACACGCTATAGAACACGCCCATTTCAGCATCTGTAGGATGGAAGTAGTGAATATCATAGTCATCTGCCTGCTCAATCACAGAGAGAATATCTTCTTCCGTAAAATCTATGTATGCGCCGTTTTCATCGCACAACAACAATACTGGGAACAGTGGAGTTTGTCCATCACAAAAGACACCAATAAACAACAATCCATGGCCGCCAAATTGGGCATCGCCCCAGTTGTCGATACGAAGATAGCAAGGGACACCTTCGAGCTCGTCTTCGTCGGGAATTGCAGCCCAATACTCCACTTGGCGGAGATAGCGGTCGATTTCCTCCTTTGTTTGATCAAGAGCCTGACCTTTAGACTCGCTGCTCTCAACGAGCAGAAGACTGCGTAGTTGCGAGACTTTTTTATTGCGCCGTGCCTCAATTGTGCGATCCAGTTTATCAAATGCTTTCTTGAATTCAGCGGCGGTGTTACAGCTCTGGTAGATCTCCAGGATCATCTTTTCAAAACTAATACCTGACTCAAGTGTTCCCAGAGCCTTATCTGATGCACCAAACACACCATCGAACAGCTCGAACTTCCGGGCCAAAATATCGTAAACACGACGATCGGCTTCGTTTTCAGTGTTCAGAAGATTTATGGCAACGACATCATGTTCCTGACCATAACGATGACAACGACCAATCCGCTGCTCAATCTTTTGGGGGTTCCAAGGCAGATCGTAGTTTATGACGGTATTACAGAACTGAAGATTCAAACCTTCAGAACCTGTATCGGTGACAACAAGAATCTTTGCATGATGCTTAAAATAATCAACAATGGCGTGCTTATATTCAACACTGCGGCCATAATTGGTCTTTCCAAAGTTTTTTACTTGCCATGCACGATAAATTTCCTTTGTCATGGCATCATCAAAATCACCGTTGAACAAAAGAATATCTTCTTCGGCATAACCGTCTTTTCTTAATTCCTGGGCAATGTACTTTTGGGTGCGCTTAGACTCCGTAAACACAACCACCTTTTGAGGAATACCGCCTTTTTCTTGGTACTCAAAAGCCGTACGCAGAGCAGTTTTGAGTGCAACTATTTTCGCATTTTGTTTGATGCGACCTGCAGTTTCTATAATCGAACTGACCTCGTCAATTTCATTCTGAATCAGCTGTTTCTGATAAGCCGTATCTTCATCGTCGGAAGCATCAAAATCATCATCGCTGATTTCATCTTCAACATATTCCCAAAACAGGTCAAAGCCCTCCTGGGCATCGGCAGACTTAGTTCCCTCGTACAGTTTCTCGAGTCTGGAGCGAAGAACCTCAAATGTTTCTATCAGAGCAAAACTGGACGAAGCCAAGAGCTTTCTGATAACAAGCGTAACTAATCCACGATTTGCTGTTGGTATGGAATACAGGATATCTCTTTTGAGGAATGCGTTTACCTGCATATACAGGCTGACTTCATCCTGAGACAGTTTGAAATCTACAGTTCGGCACTCCCTTTTCCTGAAGTTCATATATTTGCTGACATCCTTACGAAGCGTTCGATATAATACCGGGGCCAGCTCAGACTTCAGATCGGAATAATCCTGACCTTCTACATAACGTTTGGAGAATACTTTTTCACTCCCAAAAATACGGGGATCAATAAAAGAAACAAGACCATGAAGATCAGTCAACGAATTCTGTAATGGGGTTGCTGTCAGCAGGACCTTGGGAATACCTTTCGACAGGTCAAATAGATTCTTGGCACGCTTGGTCCCATGAAACACATTCCGAAGGTTATGCGCCTCGTCAATAACAATGAGATCCCACTTTACAGTTGGGAAACGACGCATTAATTTGGAGGAATAATCATATGAGGTCAAAAGAATTTGAGGATTAGGGTTATCACAAAGCATAGACTTTGTGGCGTGATAATCCTTCTCGACCAAGAAGCGATCCAGAATAGTTGCACGAATCCCAAACTTTTCGTCCAGTTCTACTTCCCATTGCTTTCTCAAGGTAGCAGGAAGTGCAATGAGGACACGCTTGGCGCCCGACTGAATTACATATTTGAGCACAAGACCAGCTTCGATTGTTTTACCAAGACCGACTTCGTCGGCAAGAATAATTCCTCCGGTTTTCAACGCCTGCAGAGCTGCACAGAACGCATTGATCTGATGCGGATTCAATTGAATATCCGCATTGAGCAAACAACTATATGGAGATCTTTCAAGTGCCGGTTTTTTGTACCGGGCATACTGTTCCAGAAGCAAGTTGGTCATTTTCGATCTGTGCCTCCTGCTTAAGCTTTTGGGCGATTCCACAGGCGATTTCTTTTGCCATTATGGGAGGAACTGCGTTTCCTACCTGCACAAATTGTGCGGTTCTCGGACCTTCAAAAAAGTAACTATCGGGGAAAGACTGTATTCTGGCTGCCTCCCTCACCGTTATAGAACGATGTTGCCTTATATCCGGATGAATAAAGTAGTGTCCGTCTTTCGAAAGATGTGCCAGAATTGTATGGCAACACTGCTGGTCGCCCTCCACTACTTTGAAACGGTCAGTAAATGACCTGCGATTTTTATGCGTTTTCAGTGCCTCCGGGAGGTCATTATAATTTAGTCGCTGATGTCCATCATTCCAGAGCCGAATTGCACGTTTATAGATTTTTATATCGCGAAGGGTGTTTGGTCTGCATTGGTGGAGAGTCAGAACGTCTTTGTCTGTGCGAATTCCATTATCTATGACATATGCAGAACGCCTTGTTCTGCCGTAATTGGATTTCGATTTGCCTGGAGTAAGCATAGGCAAATCCTGTAACAATTCATTTACTGTTGTGTCTGGGATAATTTTGTTAAAGATAGGGTATCCCAAGCACTGGCTCCCTTTTCTCCAGCCAACGATGACCATTCTTTTGCGGGTTTGCAATACCCCAAAATCGCCAGAATTCTGCTCTTGGCAATCGATCACATATCCAATACGCTTAAAATAGCTTTGAATATTTCTCCACGTAGCACCACCGTTTGCGGATTTGATTCCCATAACGTTTTCAAAAACAAACATTTTGGGATTGTATTTTTTGAGGAAATCCGCGTAAAGCAAATAAAGACTGTTTCTTGGATCCTGCTCCATTGGGACTTCCATATGGCTGCTCTGGGCACGTCCGACTAAAGAATATGCCTGACAAGGAGGGCCTCCGATGATTACATCGATTTGGTTGATACCGTCTTCTCTCAAGATAGTATCAATTTTTTCAAAAATGCCGGGCAATGATTGCTTGGACATAGTTTCGCATAACACGGTTTTCAATACTTCTTTAGGAATCTGGCGTATAAAATCTTCTCTGGAAATGCTTCCGCGCAGATAATCATAATAGAGATCCAGATTGTTGACTTTTTTCAGATAATAATAACAACTCCGGGTTTCAAGAGTTCGAGCGGCATAAGGATTCATTTCTACATGTGCAATTGGATTGAAACCAGCCTGAAAAAAGCCTTCAGAAAGACCGCCTGCACCGGCAAACAGATCTATAAAGTTATATCCGTTTCCTTTAACCTTATTGTCCTGAATATCCTGTGCAAACATATTATCCACCAACCTGTTGAAAATTTATATCGCGTTTAATTGATCGATTTGACTCGCCCACTGTCGCATGTCCGAAATTAGAAAAACTACACAACCACAGTATTACTGATCGTCTGCCACAATCTCCATGATGTCTTCAACCTGGCAATTAAGCGCAGTACAGATTTTCAGAAGGATCTCCGTGGTAACATGCCCGTTTTTGCCCAGCTTGGTAACTGAGGCGGGGCTGATGCCGGCTTTCTCGCACAGGTCTTTTTTCTTCATATCCTTATCGATGAGTAATTTCCAAAGCTTCTTATAACTGACCGCCATAATGCTCTCCTCCCGATATGCAAAAATGCTCTGCCGCCTGGCAGAGCACCCATACATTTATCCATACTGCCAAGGCTCAACAACACTCGACAGCGTTGTATACTATGATAGCACAGAAAATGTAATAATGCAACTTCATAATGTAGTTGCAGCAAAAATCGTGCGATTTTATCATTTTTAATAAATCCAGAGAAAAGAGTATGTTTCTACGTTCTGAGCTGCGTAGCCTGTCGCACACACCCCTCCCTTCGAAGTGGTTATTCTTTGATACAGCAGTCCAATTTTTACTTGCTCCTCACCGCAGAAAAACGTTGACTTCCTGGTCAACCTAAGTTACCATACCACCCACCTGGGAACTCCCCAGAAACGACCAACGCCCTGCTGCATTTCACTCTTGCAGCAGGGCGGTTTTCATACCACAGGAATACTACAGACAAACAGAAACACGTGGATACAAGGCACACGAAAGGCCTTCAAAAGTTCTGAAAGTCACACAAAATCAAGCAAAATCACTACTTATCACATAGTAGCACAACAATTTTGGGCTTTGGGAGCAGGAGGCCCAGGGTTCGAGTCCCTGCACTCCGACCAAAAATCCTCTGAAACCAATGGTTTCAGAGGATTTTTCTTTGTTATAGCAGGCCAAAATATTTGTCTTTTCTTTGATTATTATAGGGTATTATGATAGAATAATGATACGTTTTTTGGTAAATAAGCATCCACTAAAAGAAAAACCAATCCGCCTTTTTGACCAAATGATTTCTCTTAAAGCATCGTATCCCTCTTCGATGTGTGAAATCAGAGGAGACACTTTGTTCTGGTTTGGTAAAATCCGTCCAACGCCTTTATCAAGGGAATACTGCGTCTTGATTAAATTTAAAATGTGGAAATTACCATCAGTTTGGGTGCTGGGCGATGAACTGCAAAAACTAGATTCACCCGACTTGGTGCTGTCAAGAATTATGCGCAAATTCGTTTGCAGACTCTGGCTGAATGAGGTCAGCCGGCAATAGGGGCGTCTTCCAGAGCCGCCTCTATGTGCTTCATATTCATGTACTTCTTGTTGCCCCACTGGGTGCCGGCTACATGGCGCAGGCGGGCACAGACCAGCATGAGAGCAGAGTTTCCATCTGGGAACGTGCCCACCACACGGGTTCTGCGGCGGATCTCCCGGTTCAGCCGCTCAATCACATTGTTGGTGCGGATCCGGGTCCAGTGCTCATAGGGAAAATCACAGTAGGTCAGCGTTTCCTCAACGCTTTCCTCCACCTTCTTGGCAGCCTCTTTCAGCTTCATTTCCTTCAGCTGGGCCACTACAGCTTTGGCCTTTTCTCGGGCAGCTTTCTTGCTTTCCTGAGCGTGGATCGCCTTGAGCATCTTGGCTACTAATTTTACTTTGGAGCGAGGAACAACAGAAAACACATTGCGGTAAAAATGGA
>SAMEA3663296__coassemble_112_pt1 | contig 45175 bp, 42 predicted proteins | sample SAMEA3663296__metabat2_low_PE_021 | metagenome-assembled genome bin SAMEA3663296 (sample SAMEA3663296) | pig gut metagenome | biome: pig gut; feature: pig-associated habitat; material: faeces | place: China | collected 2013
CTGCCGCTCCCGCACATCGTAAAACTCATCGAGGAGGGCGGAAAAGCTTTCGCGCGGTTCAACGGTCGTTTCCGCGCCGTACTGGACGATGGGTCGATAGGAAAAATCGACCGGTTTTCCGCCGCGAAAAAGGATCGTCGGGGTAAAGCGGTTCTCCTTTACTGCATCGGACAATCCGGATAAAGCTTCCACAAGCGCCTCGCGCTGTGCGGGCAGAAGCTCGCCGAAACGCGCATCGGTCGCGCTTGCGGCGGAAAATGCGATTTCGCGGGCGATGAGAGGCGAAATGCCGATATACCGGTCAAGCAGCCACCGGTCGATCTGCTGCTCCTCCTCTCCGCCGCGCGCGGCAAGCGCGAGCGATTCCTCACGCTGCGTCAGAAGCGACAGCTTATCCATCGGCGCCGGCAGGTGGTAAAAAAGTCCGGGTAAAAGCCGGCGGGGCGAGGAGGACTCAAAATCAACGCGGCGCAGGCAATCAAGAATGCGCCCTTCGGCATCGAGCAGGATCAGGTTGGAGCGCCTGCCCATGCACTCAAGAATGAGCCTGCGCTCACCGACTTCGCCGATCTCGCTCGTTGCCTGAAGCGTCAGAATGACGACGCGCTCAAGATCCGGCTGCTCAAGCCTCAGGATGCGTGCGCCGACAAGGTGCTTTCGCAGCAGCATGCAGAACATCGGCGGCTGGGCGGGGTTGTCGCGCAGCGTTTTTGTCAGCTGGATGCGCGGCTGATTGGGACCGGCGTTGATCAGCACGCGCAGATTCCCGCGCAGCAGCAAAACGACCTGATCGCGGGCAGGCTGCTGAACTTTATCAATGCGCGCGCCGAGCAGCTGCGGCTCCAGCTCCTTCAGGACCGCGCGCAGGCAGATCGCGTCAAGGGACATTGGGCGCCTCCATCATGAGATCAAACAGTTCGTTGATCCGTTCGTGCCGGTTTTGCAGGTACAGATAACCGAACAGCGCTTCAAGACCGGTCGCCTTCTGATATTCCGCACGGTCGGCGCTGTGGGGGATGGTGTGGACATTGGCGTTGCGTCCGCGCTTGAAGACGGCGGTCTCCTCTTCGGTGAGCGAAGGGAGGAGAAGGTCGGCAAACCGGGACTGGCTCTGCGCGCACACCAGTGCGATCGTAGCGCGGTGCAGACCTTTTCCGGTTGCCTTGCCGTGAACGCAGAGGTAAGTGCGCACCAAAAGCTCATACACGGCGTCACCCAAGTGGGCAAGACCGATGGAGCTGATGGCACGGATCTCGTCTTCATTCAGTTTTGCGGAAAAGTAGTCGTACATTGCGAGCTCCTTTGATCGGATCGGAAAAGCGTAGAATGCGCTGAATTCCGGATTATTGTACTATCATATGGACTTCTTTGCAAGTGCGAAAACAAGGAGGACGTGGCAAACAAGGGGAAAGCCGCGAAAAGGCGAAAAATTGCAAAAAAAGCTTGACAGACATAAATCGCTATGCTATACTCTCTCTTGTTCCGAGCGCTTTGGGGGTATAGCTCAGCTGGGAGAGCGCTTGACTGGCAGTCAAGAGGTCAGCGGTTCGATCCCGCTTATCTCCACCAGAAAAAGTCCTGAAATCGTAAGATTTCAGGACTTTTTCTTTGCATTTGCCTTATTTGATCAGAGGTACCGCTTGGCTTCCCCCAAAGTATCTCCTCATCCGACCCGCATGCTCATGCCGCGCCATCAGTATTTCTCGTCTGCGGCATCCGCCTTTGTGCGATGTATGGTTTCCCTTGGGTGTTGGGGCGGCGCATAGATTGATGAGAGCTTCAGCGGACAATTCCCGACGTTGAAAATATTGTGCCATGTACCGCTTGGCACAAAGACGGCATCCCCCGCACAAAGCCGGCGCTGAAAGTCCAGTTTTTCCCTGCAATCGCCCGTGCGGAAAAGCGCCTGCCCGGCCTCCACGCGAATGAGCTGATCCGTGTCAGGATGCACTTCCACGCCGATCTCACCGCAGGCAGGGATACACATGAGTGTCATCTGCAAGTGGCACCCTGTCCAAAACGCCGTGCGGAAATTCTGATTTTTCTGTGCCTCACGGGTTATATTGGTCACAAATGGCTTGGACCCATGATCGGTGTCGCCGGCATCACAGCCACACCCCATAGGGTTGTGAGATTCCATATCATACGCTCCTTCCTGTAATTGGAACTATATGATACTATGCAGCCGCAGGTGCTGAGGTGAATGGCGTTTTGGCATTTCGGGGGATACTCTTTGAGCACTCTTTTGACCCGGCTGGAGGGGTGTGCAGCCTCTTCGACCGGGAGATCGCCTGACCGGCAGTCCCGTACTGCCGCGCATATGGAAGTGCCGCTCCTTCACATACGCACATATACTGATGTGACGCATTAGGAAGGAGGGAAAGCGTTTTGTTTGATAAAGCAAGATATGTTGTTTTATCCTTGGAGCTGCACTTGTTTTTTGCACGCATCATGAAGGAGCACGCCCTGTTTTTAAAGGCTGGATTTACACCGGCAAATATGGATTTCATCAATAAGGCGGAGTTTTATAAACGTGAATTTGAAGCGCTGCTGCGGTGCGCCGTTCTTCTGAGCGACGGCGTAGTAGGCAGCCGCGTGCTCACCTCCGGTGAGCTTTTGACGGAGTTTACCGCGAACGCAGAGACACAGACCCAGTGTTATACCGGCATTCCGATCGACGAAGAGATCACCAGAATGGAAGCGCGCTTAAGCTGCGGCGATCCTGTCCGCGTTGATCCGGCGCTGTGCCGTCAGGTCGAGCGGTTGAACCGGACCGCGCTCAATTTGCTGGACGGTCTGATTGGATTTAAGGAAAGAGTCTTGAATGGGATGCTCCGCTGCCGTATGTTTACCGTGAACTATCCGCTGCTGATCGAGCACATCATCCGTGAGGCGAAGCTGTATCGGACCTTTGTCTATAATGTGGAGAACGGGAGTGATCTGGACGGTCAGTCCATGAGAGAGACGGAGCTTTTCTGGAACCGGATCATGATGGAACACGCCCTGTTTATCCGCGGACTGCTGGATCCTGCTGAGAATGAGCTGGTAAAGACCTCCGACACATTCGTTCAGGAGTATGCGGCTTTGCTGGCGAAGGCGAGAGAGACCAACGATACGGTGATGCTCCGGCAGGAATCGCTGAGCGAGACACTGAAATTCAGAGAGTTCAAAACCGCCGGTGTACAGGGGATCGAAACCTGCGGGATCCGATCGATTATCCTGCCGCTTCTGGCGGATCACGTTCTGCGCGAGGCCAATCACTATATACGCCTGTTAAACGAGTGAAAGCGAGCGCCGTTATACACGCGCAAGCGCACGACGCTTCAATTGGTATCTCACCCCCTGTCCCGGGAATTGCGGTATGATCCGACCGGCTCGATACCGTGTCCGGAAAAGCCGCGCAGCCGAACGTGAGGGAGAAATTAGGGGACGGCAGGGAGAGCGGCTTTCTTTCGTTGCAATCTTTGCCGTCTCATGATAAACTGTCTCAAAGACCATAACAGGGGGCAGCTCTATGAAAATACTGTTTACCAATGCGGACCTTCTGCTCAGAAGGAACGGCGCCTATGAAACGCTGCGCGGCGCCTTCCTCGGTGTTGACGGGGACAGGATCGCCTATATCGGCACAGACAAGCCGGAGGAGAAATACGACTCGGTCAAGGACATGACGGGAAAGCTTTTGATGCCGGGGCTCATCAACTGCCACAGCCACATCGCCATGACGCTCATGCGCGGCGTCGGCAGCGGGCTTCCGCTGCATGAGTGGCTGTTCGACAGCATTTTTCCCATTGAGGACAGGCTCGTGCGCGAGGAGGTCGCCGCGGCGAGCCGCTTTGCGCTGCTTGAGATGATCGCCGGCGGCACGACCAGCTTTTCCGATATGTACTTCTTCCCGTCGGCAACGGTCGAGGCGGTCGCCGAGGCAGGCGTCAAAGCGAACCTCAACCGCTGCGTGCAGTGCTTTGATGAAGCGCAGACGGTGGAGCAGAACCATCAGATCCCCGAGTCGCTGGCGCTTTTTGAGCAGTATCACAATGCCGAAAACGGACGCATCCGCATCGACTTTTCCATCCACGCGGAGTATACCTGCAAAAGCCGCATTGTCAAGGCTTACAGTGAAATGTGCCGTGAACGCGGCGGCAGGATGCACCTCCATCTTGCCGAGACCGCGCGCGAGCAGCAGGAATGCATCGAGCGCTACGGCAAGACGCCGGCGGAGTGGTTCGAGTCGCTGGGCACGTTTGACTCTCCCACGGCGGCGGCACACTGCGTCGCGGTGACCGAGAGCGACATGGATATTCTCCGCGCGCATGGCGTGAGCGTGGTTCATAATCCCGCGAGCAACCTGAAGCTCGGCAGCGGTTTTGCGCCAATCCGCCGCATGCTCGACAAAGGCATCAACGTCACGCTCGGCACGGACGGCGTAGCCAGCAACAACAATCTCAACATGTTTGAGGAGATGCATCTTACCGATATCATCCACGACGGCTACCACAACGACCCGACGCACATCAAGTCCTCTGAGGTGCTGGACATGGCGACGGTCAACGGCGCAAAGCTGCAGGGGCGTGACGATACCGGCGTGCTGGAGGTCGGCAAAAAGGCGGATATTATCGCCGTCGACCTGACAAAGCCGCATCTCTATCCCAATTTCGACACGGTCGCGCTGCTGACCTGCTCGGCGCAGGCGGGCGACGTGTGCATGACGATGGCAGACGGCAGAATTCTGTATGAAAACGGCGCGTTCCTGACGCTGGACGCGGAAAAGGTGATTTCCGATATGAAAGCCGCCGTTGCAAGACTCTATCGCTGAGGAGGAGAATATGGAAAGAGCAGACAAAGACCTGGCGTTCCTGCTGCAATACGAAAATGTGGCGTGGTATGAAGACGGTAAAGTAAGAATACTTGACAGAAGAGTCTATCCCGCGAAGGTCGAATTCATGACCTGCACCTCGCATACCGAGGTTGCGCAGGCCATTACCGACATGGTCACGCAGAGCGCGGGTCCCTATACCGCCGTCCCGATGGGCATGGCGCTGGCGGCTTTCGAGTGCCGCGGCAAAAGTGCCGCGGAGCAGATGGAGCATCTGCGCCGCGCCGCCTACACGATCTCCCACGCCCGCCCCACGACGGTCAAGCGCATGTCGCAGCTGACGGACGTCTGTCTGGAAGTCGCCGAACGGGCGCTTGCGGAGGGAAAGAATGCCGCCGAGGAGATCAAAGCCCACACGATCGAAATGAACAACATTCGCTACAGCCGCATGGCGGCGATCGGCAGGTACCTGGTGGATATGTTCCCGGAAAACGGAACCGTCATGACGCACTGCTTCGCCGAGACGATCGTCGGCACGATGCTGCGCGAGTGCAGGAACCGCGGCAGGCACATCCGCCTGTTCTGCCCCGAGACGCGCCCGTATTTCCAGGGCGCGCGCCTGACCGCCTCCGTCTGTCATGACATGGGCTTCGACGTGACGGTCATTTCCGACAATATGCCGGCGTTTGTCATGCAGCGGGAAAAGGTGGACGTGTTCACCACGGCGGCGGACGCCATCTGCTGTGACGGGCACGTGGTCAATAAGGTCGGCACCTTCCAGAATGCCATCGTCGCCAAGTATATGGGGATCCCGTACTTTGTCACCGGTGCGCCGGACCAGGGGCACCCCACGGTGGATACGGTCCATATCGAGCTGCGCGATCCGGACTTTACGCTGCAGGCGATGGGCGTGCGCACGGCGATGGAGGGCGTCAAGGGCTATTACCCCGCCTTTGATATCACGCCGCCCGCGCTGGTCTCCGGCGTCGTGACGGATCTCGGCATCTATTCCCCTTACGATTTGAACCGTTACTTTACGGACGGAAATATCGGAAAGGATAATCTGGTGGTGTAAGGCATGGACACTTTACAGGTATTGAAACAGGAGATTGTCGACCGTTCGCTGCAGGCGTTTCGGGAGGGGCTGTTTTCCGGCACTTCCGGCAACATGAGCTGCTGCCTCCGCGAGGAGGGCAGGATGCTCATTACGCCGACCTCCGTGCGCTACGACGTGATGCGCGCGGAGGACATCGTCGTGATGAGGCTCGACGGTACGGTTCTTGAAGGACGCCTGCCGCCGTCGTCCGAGTGGCGCATGCACGCGGCGATCTACGAAAAGAAGCCCGGCGTAGGCGCCGTGTTCCACACGCATTCCCCCTACGCAACGGCGTTTGCGGTGAACCGTCAGACGATCCCTGCCGTGCTCATCGAAGCGTTTGCCTTCCTCGGCGGCGACATCCGCTGCGCGGACTATGCGACGCCCGGCACAAGGGAAGTCGGGCTCAACGCCCTCCCCGCGCTTGAAGGGCGTATGGGCTGCACGCTTGCCAACCACGGCGTTCTTGCCGTCGGCAAGGATCTGCAGCAGGCGTATCTGAATGCCGAGTATGTCGAGGATGTGGCAAGGATCTACAGCCTTGCCAAGGCGGTCGGCACGCCGGTCCCGCTTGAAACGCTGTAAACGATGCAAAATGTGCGGCTGCAACTGCCGGTTGCGCATTTTCCAACCGGAATTGGCAGACTTTGTTTGCCCGCATCGGGTAGGATATGCGCATCACCGCATCAAGGTGAGTGCCTGTGAACCAAAGCTTAGGACAAGCGATCAGCACATTGCGGGCGCAGAAAGGACTCTCGCAGACAGAGCTTGCCCGGCGGAAATTCTGAATAAAAATCCGAACAGCAGATGCTGTTCGGATTTTTTCGGCTTTTGACTTAATACCGCTCACAGACCCATCAGCTTTTCGGCTTCGGCGACAAGCTCGTCAATGTCGAAGCGCTCGCAGATTTCCAGACAGGGGATGCCGTGTTCGATGCACTCGCTTTTGAAAGACTGGCTGCAGCGAATCAGACGCTCCAGATCCGGATCGTCTGCGGTGCGGCTTTCGATGGCGTTGGCGCAGGAGCGGACCGCGTCGAAGTTCCCACGGAGATACGCCTCGCTCATCACCACGAATACGCAGCGGATCCTCCGCAGCTCGTCTTCGGAAAAGCTTTCCTGCCATTCTGCGGGAATATAGCAGCCCTCAACGATCAGATTCTGCTTGCCTTCGATCACCGTCCTGATCATCTCGGCGACGAACGGCCAGAGGAAGTAGCGCATTTCATAGTCGTCCTGTACGGTCAGCTTCGTTCTGCCGGAGCGGATGAAGCCCATTTTAAGATGGTCGAGCGAGAGGTACGGCCAGTGATATTTTTCCAGCAGTTTCTGTGCCAGCAGCGTTTTCCCGACGTGACTGCTGCCGCCGATGAGAATGACCATAACGCGTCTCCTTGAAAATCAGATGATATAGAGAATCATAGCCGATTCCGCCGGTCGTGTCAATCTGCGCCCGGCAGCTTTTTCATCGTGTTTTTCAGCAGCGCGCAGCAGATGACGGTCAGAACGCCGGAAACGAGCGTGGGAAGATTGTAGAGGAAGGAATAGACCCACTCGTTGTTCATCGGCAGACCGTAAATGTCGTACATGTACTCGCCCCAGAGGGTCGCGCCCGTGACCCATACGGCAAGGAAACGTCCGAGGCAGCCGAGCGCCGCACCGCCGAGCATGCCGGCAGTCTTCTTCCCGTGCCCCACGCCGGCAAGACCGATGAGCGTGCAGGCGATGACGTAGTCGCCGAGGATCGACTGCCAGCCGATGGCGATGCCGCCGCCGAGCATGAAGTCGATGACGCCCAGCGCGAGACCGGCAAGAAGACCGCGGGAGAGACCCCAGCGCAGGGCGTAGAGAACGATGGGCAGCATCATCAGAGAGACCGAGCCGCCCTCCGGCATGTGCCAGATCTTCACGTAGCCGAGCGCCTCGGCTGCCGCGACCATCAGCGCGCCTTCCACGAGCGCGCGCGTTTTTTTGTTGGTATTCATGTGTTTGCCTCCTTGAAAAATAAAACATCGTAACGACGGCGTTACGATGCAAACAATAAAAGAGAGTTTTCTGCTTCTATTCCGCATTCCTACGCCGGCATTATCCGGATCAGGTTCGAGGGACTTGCGCGGCAATACGCGCACATCTCAGCCGACTTGCGTCAGCGCCCCTTGCACTTGTCGGATGAATTATAATACCGGGAAATGTGAATTGTCAAGTCATTTCGTTGGAGCAAAACTTTTATTTTTGCATCAAAACTCCCTGAGGAAACCATGAGCGTGATACTGCAAATAGAATCAGGAAAGAGAGAATTTTGGTTGCAATTTATATAAAATATGGTACAATAAAAATAATTAGGCTGCCAAAAAAATTTTTATCCATTCCGAGGTGCTCGTATATGGCTGTTTTTACTGTTAATGGTCGAACCGTAGCGGCGGAAAAAAATCAGAAACTGATCCGCTTTTTAAGGGATGAACTGCGTCTGACCTCCGTTAAGGACGGATGCAGCGAGGGCGCATGCGGCACTTGTCACGTGCTCATCGACGGCAAGCCCACCAAGGCGTGCGTTCCGCAGACAGACAAGCTTGAAGGCAAGACGATCGTGACGGTCGAGGGACTGTCCGATTTTGAAAAAGAAGTTTACACCTATGCGTTCGGCAGGACGGGCGCCGTGCAGTGTGGTTTCTGCATCCCGGGCATGATCATCTCCGCCAAGGCGCTGCTCGACGCCAATCCCGAGCCAACGCGCGAGGAGGCGGCGTTTGCCATCCGCAACAACATCTGCCGCTGCACCGGCTACGTCAAGATCATTGACGGCATCCTGCTGGCGGCGGAGATCTTCCGCGCGGGGAAGCTTCCTGACGCCGCGGAGCAGCGCTGCGAGATCGGCGAGCGTGTGCCGCGCATCGACGTTGCGGAAAAGGTGCAGGGCTACGGCAAGTACCCCGACGACGTGTATGTCGACGGCATGATCTACGGCAGCGCCGTGCGCAGCAAATACCCCCGCGCCAGGGTCCTTGCGATCCACAAGGAGAAGGCGGAGGCGCTGCCCGGCGTGATCGGCGTTTATACGGCTGAGGATATCCCGGGACAGGTCAAGGTGGGACATCTGCAGCAGGACTGGGATACCATGATCCCGGTGGGGAAGATCACCCATTATCTGGGCGACGCCATCTGTCTGGTGGCGGCGGAGACGCAGGAGATCCTGGAGCAGGCGAAAGCCCTGATCGAGATCGAATACGAACCGCTCAAGCCCGTCTTCAGCCCCACCTATGCCGCGCAGCCCTATGCGCCGCTGGTGCACGAGTCCGGCAATCTGCTGTGTGAAAAGCACGTGAGCCGCGGCAATGCCGATCAGGCCATCCGCGATGCCGACTATGTGCTGATGTACCACTATGAGACGCCCTATACGGAGCATGCGTTCCTCGAACCGGAATGCGCCGTGGCGTATCGGGAGGGGGACGGCGTGACGGTCCTCTCCTCCGACCAGGGCACCTACGACACGGCGAGGGAGATCTCCTATATGCTGGGTTTGCCGAAGGAGAAGATCCGCGTTACCAATATGCTGGTGGGCGGCGGCTTCGGCGGCAAGGAGGATATGACGGTGCAGCACCATGCGGCGCTGATCGCGTATCTTTCCGGAAGACCCGTCAAGGTGAAGCTGAGCCGCAAGGAGAGCATGCTGATCCACCCCAAGCGCCACCCCATGAAGGTGACCATTACCATGGGCTGCAACCGGGACGGCATCATCCAGGGCGTAAAGGCGGAGGTGACCGCCGACACCGGCGCGTATGCCTCGCTGGGCGGTCCCGTGCTGGAGCGCGCCTGCACGCATGCCGCCGGACCCTATCACTACGAGAATTTTGAGATCACCGGCCGCGCATACTATACGAACAATCCGCCTGCCGGCGCGTTTCGCGGCTTCGGCGTGACGCAGACCTGCTATGCCCTTGAAATGACGCTGACCAAAATGGCACATGAGCTGGGCATTTCCCCGTGGGAGATCCGGTACCGCAACGCCATCCGTCCGGGACAGGTGCTGCCCAACGGGCAGATCGCACCGCCGTCCACCGGTCTTGTGGAGACTTTGGAGGCGGTCAGGGACATCTGCGAGCAGAACAGGAACGTGGGCATTGCCTGCGCGATGAAAAATGCGGGCGTGGGCGTGGGAATTCCGGACACCGGCCGGTGCATTGTGGCGGTGCAGGACGGAAAGCTCCACATCCGCTCCGGCGCCTCCTGCATTGGGCAGGGGCTGGGCACCGTGCTGACACAGATCGTGGGGACGATGCTGCACTGCGGGCGCGAGGACATCGTATATGAAGCCGCCAACAACGTGAACGCGCCGGATTCCGGCACCACGTCCGGCTCGCGGCAGACGCTGGTCACCGGCGAGGCGTGCCGCAGAGCGTGCCAGAAGCTGCTCGCGGCGGCGGGCGCGAATGTGACGGTATCCAGCTATTCCGGCATCGCCCATCAGCAGGGGCTGGAAGCTCTGCCCGGCAGCAACAGCGACGGCGGCACGGTGGGCAGCCGGCTGCCGGAGGGCGCCTCGGTCGACTGGAGGAAGCTGGAGGGACAGGAGTTCTACGGAGAATATCTGGCAAAAACCGACGCGCTGGGCGCGGAGGGCGTGGAACATCCGGTGAGCCATGTGGCCTACGGCTACGCGACGCATGTCTGCGTTCTCAACGACGACGGCACCATCAAGGAGATCGATGCGGCTCATTTTGTCGGCAAGGCCATCAACCCGCTCAACTGCGAGGGGCAGATCGAGGGCGGCGTCACCATGGCGCTGGGCTTCACCCTGACGGAGCACTATCCGCTGTATGACTGCGTCCCCAGCGCCAAATTCGGCACGCTGGGTCTGTTCCGCGCCAACCAGGTGCCGCCGATCCACAGCATTCTGGTGGAGAAGCCCGGTCAGGACATGGCCTGCGGCGCCATCGGCATCGGTGAGATCACCACGATCCCCACGGCGCCTGCTGTGGCAGGCGCGTACTTCGCGTGGGACGGGGAGATGCGCACCAGCCTGCCGCTGATGAAAACGCCGTATGAACGTCCCAAGATGCCAAGATACTGGTGGTAACTTCTAAAAAAACATGCTGAATGAGAAAAGTGATATGAAGAAAAAAGCCCTTATCATCTACACCGGCGGCACCATCGGCATGACACGCACGGAAAACGGCTACGCCCCGCAAAGCGGACAGTTCCGGCTTGCGATGGAGGCGATCCCGGATCTGTATGCCGCGCAGATGCCCCAATGGGACATGGTCGAGATGCAGCCGCTGCTCGACTCCTCCAACATGACGCTGCATGAGTGGAACAAGATCGCGCAGCTCATTGCCGACCGGTACGACGCCTACGACGGATTTGTCATCCTCCACGGTACGGACACGATGGCCTACACGGCTTCTGCGCTTTCCTTCATGCTTGAAGGTCTTGATAAGCCGGTCATTCTCACCGGCTCGCAGATCCCGATGTGCGAGATCCGCAGCGACGGACGAGACAACCTCATCACCTCGCTGCTGATCGCCGGCGGCGACAAGGTACACGAGGTGTGCCTGTATTTCGGCGGCAAGCTCCTGCGCGGCAACCGCGCCACGAAGTACTCCGCCGACGGACTCATCGCCTTCATCTCGCCCAATTATCCGTGCCTTGCCGAGGCGGGCATCACCATCAAATATAATGAAGCCGCCCTGCGTCAAAGACAGCAAGGCGGTCTGCATCTCCAGCTGCTGGAGAATGTGCCCATCGGGGTCCTCAAGGTGTTCCCGGGCATTCAGTTTGAACTGTTTGAATCCATTATGACGGAGAAGCTCCGCGGCATCGTGATCGAAACCTTCGGCGCGGGCAATATCCCCGGCGACGGGGACGCGCTGCTGCCGATCATCCGCAAGGCGTTCCGCAACGGCACGGTGCTGACCGTCTGCTCCCAGTGTCCGCAGGGCGCCGTGTCGCTCGGCACTTACGAAACCTCGAACGCACTGAAAAAAGCGGGCGCCGTGAGCGGTCATGACATGACGACGGAGGCGGCTGTCGCCAAGCTCTACTATCTTTTCAGCCGCGGCTTTGACAAAGAGAGCGTGAAGGCGCAGATGGAGCAGGATCTTCGCGGCGAAATGACGCTTTCGTAAAGACGGTCAAACCTCTTTTGCCTTGCCGGCGCTTTGCGAGGCGACCAGATCGGTCAGCGCCTCGCGCGTGTCCACATCGGTCAGCTCCTGCTTGCCGACCTCATAGAGAAGCAGCCTGTCCTCGTGGCGGCGGATGACGGTGTTGCCGCCGTGATCCTCTCTGAGCTCAAGCAGCTCGGGAAAAAACTCACGCGGGAAAATGCACGGGTTGCCGCGCTTGCCGCCGTGGGAAAGACCGACGATACAGTCGGGATGCCGGCGGTAAAGGTCAACGGCTCCGGCGATGCTTTCGCGTTTTAAAAGCGGCTGATCGGAGACCATGTAGCAGATCGCGCCGCAGTCCTTTTGAAGCTCGGTGGTGCCCAGACGGATCGTGTGGCTGATGCCCCAGTCCGGATGCTTGTTCCAAAGCACGGTAAGACCGCGCTCAACAGCGAGCGCCTCGACCTCTGTATACTGCGTCACGACGACGACGCGCGTGAACAGCTCCTTCGGCACGGCGTCGAGCGCACGCTCAATGAGCGTTTTCCCTTCGACCAGCGCGGCGAGCTTGTTGTCTCCGAAGCGCCTGGCGTTTCCCGCCGCCATCACCAGACACCCGACGGAAGGGTTCTTTTGCATCAAAATCAACTCTTTTCTTTGTTAGTGTAACTTTACCACAGTTAGTATTTCCTGTGCAACCGGAAAATACACGCGCTATTCTGAAAATAGAACTACGCCATCGCTGTACAAATTAAACAACCCGTGCTAAAATTATATCATCAATCCGACGATATTTGGCCAATCAATACAAATTTTGCTTATCAAAGCCGAAATGATTTAAATATTTCCGAAAGAAGCGGTCCTTTGTACAGGATCGCTGAAGGAGGTTTATATGTCTGAAGTAAGTGCCAACAAGCTGAAACCGGCGACGAAGATCAATGATCGGATCGTCCGTGTGGACGCGCTGCAAAAGGCCAGAGGCGAGGCGATGTACGTCTGCGATATGACCCTGCCCGATATGCAGTATGCCTACATGGTCCGCTCCACCGTTCCCCGCGGCAGGATCAAGGCGATCCATCTGCCCGAATTTCCGGAGGGCTACCATTTTATCTCTGCCGGAGACATTCCCGCAAACGGAAAGAACGAGCTGTGGATGATCGCGAAGGACTGGCGCTGCTTTGCAGACGGTTACGTCCTCTATGTCGGCGAAACGATCGGTCTTGTGGTCGGTCCCGACCGCGGCGTTTTGAAGCAGCTCAAGGCGCAGATCAAGGTCGACTATGAGGAGCAGACGCCTGCCGTCACGATCGACGACGGGATCAACTGCGTCGGCGGTCCCATGTTCCCCGAGAAGAACAGCAACGTCATGTGCGAGCTGTTCTGCGAGAAGGGACGTCCCATGGACGAGGTGTTCGCCGAGGCGGACGAGATCTTTGAAGAGACGATCGAAACGCCGTATCAGGAGCACGTCCACCTTGAGACCAACAGCGCGATTGCGACGATGGAAGACGGTAAGTTTGTCTTCTACGCCTCCGCCCAGTGCCCGTTCTACATCAGAAAGTCCATCGCGGGGCTGCTCGATATCCCCTATGACGACATCATCGTCCGCCAGTGCACCACCGGCGGCGCCTTCGGCGGCAAGGAACACTTCCCGGACGTTTTGTGCGGCGCGCTGCTGGTCGCGGAGAACAAGATCCGCAAGCCCATCAAGATGGTCTTCGACCGCGAGGAGGACACGCAGTTCTCCGTCAAGCGCCATCCGTCCAAGTGCATCTATAAAACCGCGGTCAAGGACGGTAAGATCACCGGCGTATGGGGTCATATCTACTATAACTGCGGCGCCTACCTGGCGTCCTCCTACGTTGTTCTGCAGCGCGGCGTGTTCCACGGCAACGGCGTCTACACCTTTGACAATACCTACCTCAAGGGCGAAGGCATCGGCACCAACACGTTCCCGACCTGCGCGTTCCGCGGCTTCGGCGCGCCGCAGACGCTCTTTGCGATCGAGACGCACCTTGACCATCTTGCGCGCCATCTCGGCGTCGACCCGCTCGCGTTCAAGATGCAGTATCTCTGCAAGAAGGGCGACGAGACCACGACCAACGGTCACATCATTGAAGAAGTCAAGCTTCCCGAAATGCTCGAGGTAGTCACCAGGGAATCCGACTACTGGCGCAAGGCCAGGGAGTACAAGCCCGGCTGCGGCAAGGGCATCGGCATTGCTCTTTATAACCACGGCGGCGCCTTCACCGGCAACGGCGAGCAGGCGATCATCAAGGCGCATGCAAGGCTTGTCAAGACCGGCGAGAAGGTGCGCATCGAGGTCGGCTCCACGGAAATGGGTCAGGGCTTCAAAACGACGCTTCGCAAGATCTGCGCGGCCACGCTGGGCGTGAATATGGACCAGATCGAGTATTTCAATCCCGATACCGCCAAGGTCGTTGACTCCGGTCCGACGGCGGCCTCGCGCTCCACGATGATCGTCGGGCGCCTGGTCGAGCGCGCCGCGCTTGAAATGAAGGAGCGCTGGAACGAGGGCGACTTCACCACCGAGGTCGAATACGAGCATCCCGACGGCTACCCCTGGGATCAGTCCACGTTCCGGGGCGATGCGTACCTTGGCTACGGCTGGGGTGTCGCCTGTGTGGAGGTCGAGGTCGACAAGCTCACCAATGAGGTCAAGACCACCGGCATCTGGTCGTCCCACGAGATCGGCAGGGCCATCGACGAGCTGATCGTCCACGGTCAGATCAACGGCGGCATCATCCAGTCGCTCGGCTACGGCGCAATGGAAAAGCTTGAAAACAAGAAGGGCTACTTCAGGCAGAAGAGCATGTCCGACTATGTGATCCCCACCTCGATGGACTTCCCGAAGCAGTTCTATCACATTCAGGAAAATCCCTATCCCTGGGGTCCTTACGGCGCCAAGGGCATGGGCGAGCTGGTGTTCAACGGCGCCTCCGCCGCGTATGTTGACGCAGTCGAGCGCGCACTGAACACGAAGTTCACTGCGATCCCCATCCCGCCGGAAGATATTGAGGAGGCTATGAAACATGTACACTGATGTTCGTTTTACCTTAAACGGCGAGCAGAAGCTCTACCGGGGCGATCCGCTCAGAAGACTGCTCGACGTCCTGCGTGAGGATTACGGTCTCACCGGCAGCAAGGAAGGCTGCGGCGAGGGGGAGTGCGGCGCCTGCTCGATCATCAAGGACGGCGAGCTGGTCACCAGCTGCATCATTCCGGTCGGCGCGGTCAACGGCTGCGAGCTGACCACGATCGAAGGGATTCGTGACACCGAAAAGGGGAAGTGCATCATCGACGCTTACGCCGAGGGCGGCGCCGTCCAGTGCGGCTTCTGCATTCCGGGCATGGTCATGGCGACCTATGTGCTTCTGAGCAAAAACGCAGACCCCACCGAAGAGGAGATCCGCGTCGGCATCAGCGGCAACATCTGCCGCTGCACCGGCTACGACCTGATCGTCGAGTGCATCAAGCTTGCAGCGAAGAAAGGAGCGGCTTTATGGAGAAAGTAAAGTGCTTCATACCCGAAACGCTCGAAGAAGCGCTTCGCATCCGCAAAGAGACCGGCGCGACCATCCTCGCCGGCGGCTCTGACCTGATGGTTTCCAACAGCATGGGCGCGGGCATTACCCCCGCCTTTCGCGGCGACGTGATGATCATCACCGGTCTCAGGGAGCTCAAGGGCATCACCGAGACCGGGGATACCGTCGAGATCGGCGCGCTCACGACTTCCGCGGAGATCGCAAGGTCTCCCATTGCGCCGGAGCTGCTCAAGGATGCCGCTTCCCGCATGGGCGCCATCGCACTGCGCAACAGCGCCACCATCGGCGGCAACATTGCCAACGCCTCCCCCAAAGGCGACATGCCCCAGCCGCTGATCCTCATGGACGCGGAAGTGGTGCTCAAGAGCCTGGACGGCGAGAGAAGAGTGCTCGTGGACGACTTTATCATTGCCCACAAAAAGACGGAGCTGCGTGACGATGAGATCATCACCGGGGTCGTCATCCCCAAGCCGCAGTTCACGCATATTTTCTACCGCAAGATCGGCATGCGCCGCGCCAACGCCATCTCCAAGCTGACGCTCTCCGCCGCCGCAACGGTCAGGGACGGTGTGCTCGCCGACTTCCGCGCCTCCTCCGGCGCGGCAGGTCCCAAGGTCGCGCGCTCCCGCAAGGCGGAGGAGATCCTGATCGGCAGGAAGCTGGAAGAACTCAGCGCCTGTAAAGAGGAATTTCTTGACGCGTGGAACGGTGTCATCAGTCCGCACGCCATGCCCGAATACCGCAGAAATACCACGCGCAGAATGCTCGCGTTCTTCATTGACGCGCTGGCAGCCGGTCACGCACCCGGCCGTGTGGATATTGAAGAATAAGAACAGGGAGGACACGCTATGATCTACCATCCCAAAACACCGCAGGAAGCCGTTGACCTCCGCAAGGAGCATGCCGACACGGCTGTCTACCTTGCCGGCGGCACCGATGACCTCCGTCTCGGCGGCGCTGCCGGAGGCAAGGATCTCATTGACATAACCGGCTTCGATTTCAACACCATTACCGAGAAGAACGGCAAGATCTGCATTGGCGCGCTCTGCACGCTGCAGGATGTGATCGAAAGTGATCTGGTCCCCTCCTTCATCAAGGAAGCCGCCGCATTCTGCGCTTCCTTTGCCAAGCGCAACAGCGCGACCGTCGGCGGCAACATCGGTCTGCGCCGCTCCGACAGCTACATGGCTGCCGCGCTCACCGCGGCGGACGCCGTGCTCAAGACCGTCACGCCTCACGGCGAGGAGGACAAGGCGATCGGCGAGTATCTGCAAAGCGACTGCATGCGTCTCATTGAGTATATCGTGATCGATAAGGACCGCACCGGCTGGGTCAGGCGCTTCGGCAACACCTCCTCCAGCCACGCTGCACTGATCGCCGCCGTCAGCGGCGGCAGGTACGCACTCAGCGTATCCGGCAGCGAGCTTGCCTACGGTACGGCTCCGGACCTTGCCGACCATATGACCTTTGTTGACGACATGACCGGCAGCGCGGCGTATAAGAAGTATCTGGCAAGCATTGTTTTTACACTCGGGAGGTAACCGCGATGGAACTGAAATGCAGAATGAACGGCGAAGAGCTCGTCCTCCGTGCCGAACCCACCGCAAGGCTTCGCGATGTCCTGTATCACGCCGGCTGCCACAGCGTCCGCGACAGCGACGATGCCGAAGGCTTTGCCGGCAGCGATACCATTATTTTCAACGGCAAGCTGAAATACGCCAACTTTATCCTGTTTTATCAGGCTGAGGGCGCCGAGATCAGAACGGCGGAGTCCCTGATGAACGGACGCGAGATCAACTACGTGCAAAAGGCGATGGTCGCCGCGGGCATCGTGCAGAGCGCCTATAACGCGCCTGCCGCCGCGCTGATTTTGACCTGGCTGCTGGAGAAAAAGCCCAACCCCACCCGGGAAGAGATCAAGGAGGTGCTCAGCAGCATCTTTATCCGCGACGCCGGTTATGAGCACTATTATCTGGCCGTCAAGCTGGCGACCGAGCTGCGCGACTTCGGCGAGTTTAAAAGCGAGATCGCGCCTTCCTTCCGCCCCAATCTCGAGGTCGTCGGCAAGCCCTGCGGCAAGATCGACGGCGCGGCGCTGGTTTCCGGCGAGCCCGTGTTCGTTGAGGATAAGGTGCCCGAAAATGCATGGTGCCTGCACGTTCTGCGCAGCCCCTTTGCCAGCGCTTACATCAAGTCCATTGATACCAGCGAAGCGGAGAAGCTGCCCGGCGTTGCCGCCATTCTCACCGCCTACAATACCCCCGAAACGCATTATATGCAGGCCGGTCAGGGCAACCCCGAGCCGTCTCCCCATGACCGCCGGCTCTTCAACATGAAGGTGCGCCATGTGGGCGACCGCGTTGCCGGCATCGTCGCCCGCACGCCGGAGATCGCCGATCAGGCTGCCGCCCTCATCAAGGTCGAGTATGAGCCGCAGGGCGCCGTCTACACGGTGGAGCAGGCCATGGCAGAGGGCGCGCCCCTCGTCCACAACGGCGAGGTCATCTATAACGCCGGCGCGCCTGCGGACCTTGCCGAGTTCAACAAGCTCGCCGGTGACGAGCGCGAGGGCAAGGTCGTTTATCAGTTCCCCCTGGGCGCGGATATCCACAAAAACATCGCCGCATCCAATAAGGGCGGCATCGGCGATATCGAAAAGGGCTTTGCCGAGGCGGACGCCATCGTGGAGCGTACCTATCAGACCAGCCAGATCCAGCACACCCCGCTGGAGCCGCATGTCTGCTATGCCCACATTGAGAACGGGCGGCTCGTCATGAACTGCGCGACGCAGGTGCCTTACCATGTCCGCCGTATCGTCAGCTGGGTCTGCGGGATCCCCGAAAACAAGATCCATATCATCAAGGAGCGTGTCGGCGGCGGCTACGGCAGCAAGCAGGACATTCTCGTTGAAGACCTGACCGGCTACGCCGCATGGGTCACCGGCAAACCCGTTTACTACCGCAATACCCGCGCGGAGGAATTTTACGCCAACTCCACCCGCCACCCCATGCGCGTGAAGGTGAAGATGGGCGGCAAGAAGGACGGTACCATCACCGCCCTGTTCATGGAGGTCTGCGCCAACACCGGTCCCTTCGGCAACCACTGTTTGACGGTGCCGATGAACAGCTGCTCCAAGACGATGCCGCTGTTCGCCGTGGACAACATGGCATACGACCTGAAGGTCTTCTATACCAATACGCCGCCTGCCGGCGCTTACCAGGGCTACGGTACGCCGAAGGGCACCTACGGTATCATGATGGCAATGGCGGAGCTGGCGGATAAGCTGGGTGTTGACTACCGTACCATGGTGGAGAAGAACCACGTCAGCGAAGGCTACATGCTCGAGATCCTCAAGGGTCTCGGCGAAGGCCGCGAAGGCAACGTCGTGCCCGTCGGCTCCTGCGGTCTGGATGAAGCCATTGCCAAAGGCTGCGATATGATCGAGTGGGGCAAGAAGGAAGTTTCCGAAGACCCCGACTGGAAGATCGGCAAGGGCTTTGCGATGATCATGCAGGGCAGCGGTCTGCCGGGTCTTGACCATGCGGAGGCGATCGCCAAGCTGGAAACCGACGGTACGGTCATTCTCAACAGCGGCGGAGCCGATCTCGGCACCGGTTTGGATACCATTTCCGCCAAGGCGGTCAAAGAGATCCTCAAGCTCCCCATGGAAAAGATCACCGTCGTCTCCGGCGATACCGACTCCTGCGTGTTTGATACCGGCGCATACGCTTCTTCCGGCACGTTCTTCAGCGGCAACGCATCCCTGACGGCTGCGAGAAAGCTGAAGGAGGAGATTTTGAAGGAAGCCGCGCTGCAGATGAACGAGAAGGTCGAGGATCTGGACGTCCGCGCCCCCGGCGAGGTCTACTCCAAGACCACCGGCAACGCCATCTCCTATGCGGATCTGTCCCACGCCGCGATCGCCGGCGACGGCCGCGGTCAGATGGTGGCGCACGGCAGCTATGTGACGACCGCGTCCTCCGTGCCTTACGGCGCGCACTTCGCTCAAGTCGCGGTCAACGTCAAGACCGGCGAGATCAAGGTGCAGAAGTTCTATGCCCTCCAGGATGCCGGCACGCCGATCAATCCCGAGATCGCCCTGTGCCAGATGTACGGCGCTGCCATGAAGTCCATCGGTCATACCCTGTACGAGGATATGAAGCTGGATCAGGACGGCAGGTGCATCAACGCCAATTTGACCGACTACGGCGCCCCCATGATCGGCGAAGCGCCGGATGACTTCAAGGCTGTGCTGATCGACGTCAATGACGAGTATGGTCCCTTCGGCGCCAAGTCCATCTCCGAGATCGCCTGCAACGGCGCGGCGCCTGCCATCGGTATTGCGATCCACGATGCCTGCGGCGTGTGGATGCGCTCCTGGCCGATGACGCCGGAGAAGCTCCTCCGGGAACTCGGCAGGATCTGAGAAGATCCGACGGCGAAAAAAGATTGAACAACGCAAAAAGTGGTGCTATAATTTTAATAGCACCACTTTGTTTTTGCGCTCAAAAGGAGGAGTTTCTATGGTCATTACCGTTGGAAGGCAGTATGGCAGCGGCGGCCGCGAGATCGGCACGATGCTGGCGGAAAAACTCGGCATCGCTTACTATGACGATATGCTGCTGAAGGAGGCGGCGAAGGAAAGCGGACTTTGCGAGGATTTGTTCCGCAGCTTTGACGAGCGTCCCAAGAGCTTTCTTTACTCCGTCGCCATGGATCCGTATTCTTTCTCCATGAATCATGTCACGCCCAAGGGCACCATTGAGCAGCAGGTCTACCTGGCAACCTACGATACGATCAAAAAGCTTGCGGACAAAGGTCCCTGCGTACTGATCGGTCGCTGTGCGGATTATGCGCTCAAGGACCGTGATGATGTGATCAACCTCTTCATCACAGCCCCGCTGGAAAACCGGATCGAGCGTGTTGCGCGGCGCAACGGCATTACGAGGGACGAGGCGAAGGAGCGCATCAAGCGCACGGATAAATCCCGCGCCTCATACTACAATTACTATTCCTCCAAGGACTGGGGCGATGCGAAGAGCTATGATTTGTGCATCGACTCGAGCCTGCTCGGAATTGAGGGTACGGTGGAGCTTCTTGAAAGGCTTGTAACCCTCAAGGGCATCGAATAACGATAATGTATGAAAAAAGTACCGGTTTTGGAAAAAACCGGTACTTTTTTTGCGGAAAGATACCGAACGCTCACATATGCGCCGCGGCGTAATCGGAGAGGCGCTGCCATACGATGCCGAGCTGCTCGGTGGTCGCAAGGAGATAGGCGAGGATAAAGACAAACCAGAGCTTCTGCAGATCCTCCCTGTCCCTGGAGAGAAAGAAACAGTAAGAAATATAGGCGACCGCATCGATCAGCAGGGCGATACCGAGGACGGAGACAAAGCCGGTTTCGCTCCACTCGGCAACGCCGGTAAACAGGGAAAGGAGTGAGTAGTACAAAAATGTGACGGTAAAGGGCCATTTTAAATTGTGCCAATCGTGAATGCGGTTTTTCTTCTGACTCATGGGAACGCTCCTCTCGTTTGCTTACGGACAGTATAGCCCAAATTTTGCCTGATTGCAAGGGTGATCGCTTGCAATCAGACGGCCGCGGTGGTAAACTGAACGCCGGGAGGCGAGAGACCGTGTTTGATGCTTTGATTCGCAGCGCCCGCGTGATCGACGGCAGCGGCGCTGCGGCGTTTACCGCCGATGTTGCCATACGGGAGGGCGTCATCGCCGCCGTCGGGCAGCTTGCCGGAGCGGCGGCTGTTGAGGTGATCGAAGCCGACGGGCGCGTTTTGACGCCGGGCTTTATCGATATCCACCGGCACGCGGACGCGGCGCTGTTTCGCGACGGTTTTGGAGCGGCCGAGCTGTCACAGGGCTTGACGACGCTCATCAACGGCAACTGCGGGCTTTCCATGGCGCCGGTCACCGGCAAACACGCGGAGGAAACGGTGCGCTATCTTGCCCCCATCACAGGCGAGATACCGCAAAAGCTGCGTTTTGCCTCGCTGAAGGACTATTTTCAGGCGGCTGAGGAGCGGAAGCTGCCGCTTCATAACGCCATGCTGATCGGCATGGGAACGCTGCGCACGCTCGTTTCCGGTTTTGCCGCGGGCGATCTTGATCTGCAGCAGGAGCGCGAGCTGCATTATTATATGGAACAGGCACTTGCCGACGGCGCGCTGGGCGTGTCGCTCGGTCTTGGCTATGCGCCGGAAATCTTCTATTCCACAGACGGACTGATCCGCGCGCTTGCCCCGCTCTACGAAAGCGGCGTCCCGCTCACCGTCCACATGCGGCAGGAGGGGGACGGCGTGGTCGAGTCGCTCAGGGAGATGCTGCTGGTCGGCAAGGCGCTCAAAACGCCGCTTGAGATCAGCCACCTGAAAGCCATCGGAACACGCAACTGGCGCAAGGCCGTGCCGGAGATGCTGCGCCTGATCGAACAGGCAAGGGAGGACGGCGTGGATGTATCGTGCGACGTATACCCCTACGCCGCAGGCTCCACGCAGCTGATCCATGTTCTGCCGCCGGAGTTTCAGGAGGGCGGCACGGACAGGCTGATCACCGCGCTGCAAAGTGAGGACGCAAGACGGGAAATGAAGCGGCGCATGCAGACAGGCAGTGATTTTGAGAATATCACGGAGCTGGTCGGGTTTGAAAATGTGATCGCGACGGGACTTCGCCGCGCAGAGAACAGACCTTACGAGGGCTGGTCGGTCGGGCGCATTGCGCAGCAGCTGGGCAAAGACCCTTACGATGCGCTGTTCGACCTTCTCGCGCAGGAGGCGTGTATGACGACGATGATCGACTTCATCGCACATGAGGACGATATCAGGGAGATTTTGCAAAAGCCCTACAGCGGTGTGATCTCCGATGCGACCTACCCCAGCGCCGGCTTGCTGCATCCGCGCGTATACGGAACCTTTGCAAGACTTGTGAAAAAGTATGTTGTCAAGGAAAAATGCCTGACACTTGAACAGGCGGTGCATAAGGTCACGCGGCAGCCCGCCGACCGGTTTGGGCTTGCGCAAAAGGGCAGGATCGAAGTGGGCGCGGATGCGGATCTGCTGCTCTTTGACCCCGCGCACGTCCGTGAAAACGGAACGTATCAAAAGCCGGATGAGCTTGCCTCAGGGTTTGACTATGTGTTCGTCAGCGGCGAAGCCGCCGTCGCCGGGGGCAGGCTTACCGGGAAATGCGGCGGCACAATGCTGTACTGAGCAGGAAAAGAGAGTGTGCGGAATGGAACTTGTGATAAAGAAATACAAAGACCTGTCGCGGGACGAGCTGTACGAGATCCTCAGGCTCCGCAATGCGGTTTTTATTGTGGAGCAGGCGTGTCCCTATCAGGATATCGATGAGACCGACAAAACGGCATACCATGTTTTTTTGCAGAATGAAGACGGGATACAAGCGTATCTGAGGGTGTTTCGGGAGGATCCCGCTTCAAAGGAAGTTCGCATCGGAAGAGTCATTGCGGTGAAAAGACGGTGCGGCATGGGCAGCAGGATCCTTGCCGAGGGGATCAAACTGGCGAAAGAGAAGCTTCACGCATCGGTGATCGGATTGGAGGCGCAGGTGTATGCGCGGACGCTGTACGAAAAACAGGGGTTCGTACAGACCTCAGAAGAATTCTTGGAAGACGGCATTCCTCATATCGAGATGAAGCTGCAGCTTGAAGACCGGGGATCCGAGTAAAAGAGTACGGGCAGAAACACAAAATATTCGACATTTTTCTTGCACAATTCTGAGCTTTCTTTTAAAATGGGAGCGAACACACCGTATGCGAAAGGGGAGCGCGCATGAAGGAAACAAAACGCACGCGATGGTTCACCGCCTTTCTTCGCGCGCTGGCTGCGCCGTTTTTCCGCTGGAAATTCGGATACCGCTATGATGATTTTTCAGCCGTGCCGGGACCGTATCTGCTCCTTGCAAATCACAATATGGATCTGGACCCAGTGATGCTGGGCGTTGCCGCGGGACAGGATATCCGCTTTGTTGCAAGCGAACATGTTTTGCGAAAAGGTCTGGGCAGCTGGTTTTTGACGCGCTGCTTTGACCCCATCGTCCACACAAAGGGGAAGCTGGGGCTCAAGTCCTCGATGGACATTCTGCGCAGCATCCGCAGAGGCGAGCGCGTTGCCCTTTTTCCCGAGGGGAACCGTTCCTTCAACGGCGTCACCGGCGCGATCCCGCCGGTGACGGGAAAGCTTGCCAGGAGCACCGGCGCCCCGCTCATCACCTTCCGCTTTGAGGGCGGATACTTTACGCAGCCCCGCTGGAGCGTCCGTGCCCGCCGGGGCGAGGTCGTCGGTCATCTCGTCCGTGTCTACGCGCCGGAGGAGCTCAGGGGCATGACGGATGAGGAGGTAACGGAGGCGATCCGCAAGGACCTTTACGAGGACGCGTATCGCTCCGAGGTGGCGCACCGCGTTGCCTATCGCGGACGCGAGCTTGCCCGGGGACTGGAGGCGGCTATCTTTGCCTGCCCTGCCTGCGGTGCGATCGGAACCTTGCGCTCGCACGGCGATACGGTCCGCTGCGCCTGCGGTTTTTCTGCGCAGTACACCGTCTATGGCGAGCTTTTGGACCATACCGGCAGGATACACACCGTGACCGATTGGGACAGACTGCAGCAGCGGCGGCTGCGCGCGCTGCTTGATGAGAGCGCGGAGGATGATATCCTCTTTTCCGATGAGGTCACGGCGGAGCAGATCAATGCGGACCACAGCGTCGAGCAGACGTACAGAAAAACGCTGACCGCCCGGAAGGACGGCGTCCTGTTCGGGGATACGTGGATCCCGCTTGGCGAGATCCGCGGTCTTGCCGTACATTCCCGCAACACGCTGACCGCGCATATCGGCGCGGACGACACCCAATATGAGCTGCGCGGCGACGAGAGCTTCTCGGCGCTGAAGTATCTCTATCTTTACCAAAATCTCCGGGAAAAGGAGTAACTGTTATGGACTATTCATCCGCCAATACCGCGCTTTGGAACCCCATGCTCCAAATCGGCATTCTTGCCGTGACCATTCTTTTGGCGAACGTTCTGCGCCGGAAGATCCCCTTCATTCGCCGCAGTCTGATGCCGACGGCGGTGCTGGGCGGCTTTCTGCTGCTGTTTGCCAAGCTGCTGAATATCATCGTTCCGGACCCCGCGTTCCTTGAGGATGTGACCTATCACGGCATCGCCATCGGCTTCATCGCGCTTTCCCTCCGCGTGCCGGAGAAGACGGAAAAGAAGTCCGGCGACATGGTAGGGCTCAAAAGCGGCGCGGTCATTGTGGGCTCCTATATGATCCAGGGCGTCACGGGTCTTATCATTTCGCTCGGTCTTGCCCATACCGTGATGCCCGGACTCTTTGAGGCCGCGGGCGTCCTGCTGCCCATGGGGTACGGTCAGGGACCCGGACAGGCCAACAACATCGGCTCCTCCTACGAGGCGCTGGGCTTCGCCGGCGGCCGTTCCTTCGGGCTTGCCATCGCCGCAGCCGGCTATCTCTGCGCCTGCGTCGTGGGCGTTCTTTACATCAATTATCTTGCGCGGCAGGGGCGCATTGCCCGTGTGGATCAGGAGCAGATCTCCGGCTCCGTTACGGTGGATACCTTCCAGGACGAGGATGAGATCCCCATCGCGGAATCCATTGACCGCCTGAGCGTGCAGGTGGCAATGGTGCTGGCGGTCTATCTTGTGACCTATCTCGTCACGCACGGGATCACCTCCGCGCTCACGACTTATGCTCCCGGCGCGGCAAACACCCTCAACGCCCTGCTCTGGGGCTTCAACTTCATGATCGGCTCCGGTATCGCCATCGGGCTTCGCGTGATCCTGAAGAAGATGCGCAGCGCGAAGATCATGAATCATCAGTATCAGAACAATTATCTGTTAAGCCGCATTTCCGGTCTTGCGTTTGATGTGATGATCGTTGCCGGCATTGCCTCCATTGAGATCGAAGACCTCAGCGGACTGTGGCTTCCGTTTGCCCTGATGGCGGTTGCCGGCGCGGTGGTGACGCTTTTCCATCTCAAGTATGTCTGCCGCAAGGTATACGGCGATTACTACTATGAAGGTCTCGTCTCCATGTACGGCATGATGACCGGCACCATCAGCTCCGGCGTGCTGCTGCTGCGCGAGCTGGATCCTCAGATGAAGACGCCGGCTGCCAACAACCTTGTCATCGGCTCCAGCTTTGCAATTCTTTTGGCGATACCGCTGCTGATTCTTGTGAGTCTGGCGCCGCGCTCGACGGGGATGACCCTCGTTACGCTCGTGCTGCTGGCTGCGTATTATGTGCTGCTGCTCGGTATCGTGAATATTCACAAAAAGAAGAAAGCGGAAAAGTAAAACCGGCGGCTTTACGCGGCTTGAAAGGATCAGATGAAACGGCTCCGAAAATCAGACGATTTTCGGAGCCGTTTTTTTGCAATTTGGGTGGGATCAGCCGCGCTCCTGCTTCCTCGTGATTGCGCCGACAGGGCACATCTCCTGACAGCAATAGCAGCGGATGCACTTTTTGTAGTTGTAGACGGCCTTCTGCCCGTGCCCGGAGTGGACCGCCTGCCCGTCCACCGGACAGGCTTGCTGACAGATCCCGCAGCCGATACATAGATCGGGGTCGACCGCGGGACGGTCGCTGTATTTCCTTGCGGTGGGGAGGAGACTGCGCACACGCCAGAAGGTAGCGTTTTTCCGATGGACCTCAAAGCCCGGATCGCCGTACTTTTCTGCCGCCTCCTCCGCACTGATCTCGCCGTCCGGCGTCAGGATCGTGATTTCGGAATACTCCATCCGACCGAGACCGTTTTTTGCACCGCTGACACAGGTGGGCACGTGGTGCGCATCGAGGAAAACGAGCTTTGCAAACACGCTGTCAAGCGCGACCGGGTCCGACGACAGCAGCAGGACTTTCATGGACTTTGGGGTGCCCGATGCGGGACCGTTGCCCTCCATGGCGATGATGCCGTCCATCAGGTAAAGCCGCGGAGCAACGCAGCGGTTGAGGTCGCAGAGCATGTCGGCAAAGATGCGGCTGTTCGGATACATCGCGTGCCCGGCAGCCTTGTAGGAGCCGTAGATGCAGCCATACTGATTCTTGACGGCGCCGGTAATGTTTTCAAGAGCGTGCGTCTTCATCTTGCAGAGGCTGATCACGGCATCCGCCTTTTTCACTTCACGGCAGAGCATAAATTTTTTGCAGACCCTGCCGTCCGGGAACTCGACGGTCTCTGCGCCGGAAAAGTCGCCGAGTACCGCGCCGTATTTTTCCGCCTGCGCGCGCAGCCCGGATTCCTCGACGGCGCGTTCAAGGCTTGCGGCAGGACCGGGGCTGTCCCCGTAGGAAAGCTTGTCGAAGCCGTCCTCGCGCAGACAGCGAAGCATTGCGCCGAAGACGGAGGGGTGGGTGGTGACTGCCTTATCGGGCGCTGCGTTTTTCAGAAGATTCGGCTTAACGAGAATATGCTCCTGCGGCGAAACGAACTGCTCAAGTCCGCCGAGCATCGCCAACCCCCGGCGAATTGCCGTATACACGGCTTCTTCATCATAATTGCTGCACGGCAGCAGAACGACCTTGGCTTTTTCCATAGTTGCCTCCAAAAAGCATCGTGATACGAACACGAGCTGCACCAAAGGCGTGCAGCATAAGGCGCCGCTGATGATACTGATAAGCGCATTGCGTTTTGCGGGATTGCCGACGACACGGCTTTTTTGCTTCGGTTTTCCGCTCGGAGCAGAGGAGCGGCGGAACAAATGAGGAATGACGGCTGGCAGAAAAAAGAAAACGTCGTCGCGGACGATATACAGTCCGCGACGACGTGGTCGGAGAGATGAGACTTGAACTCACGGCCTCTTGGTCCCGAACCAAGCGCGCTACCAACTGCGCTACTCCCCGATTCACAGCAAAGGCTATTATAAGGATTTTTTGCACGGCTGTCAAGTGAAACGCGGCAAAATTTGAAAGAAAATTCCTTGACAAAAGCGTATTCCCTGTTATAATAGCACCATAAAACCGATGAACAGGAAAAGTACCTCTGTGATACGGCGTACAGCGAGCGGCGGACGGTGGAAGCGCTGCGGCACGAAACAGGGGGAATGGTCTTGTGAGGGTGGAGTGAACGCCCATGCGGCAAGTAGCAACAACGGGGACCGTACCCGTTATCCGGACGGCACATATCAGGCGTGTGTGAAAGAAAGCGGACGCGTGAGCGTCAAATTGGGTGGTACCGCAGGATTCGTCTTGTCCCATGTTGGGATAAGGCGTTTTTTTGTTGACTTGCCCCTTTCACCGCCGCAAAGAGGAGGGTTTCACCATGAGTGAAATGAAACGCGACAACTTTAAAAACAGAGCAGGCTTTATTCTCGCCTGCATCGGCTCGGCAGTCGGCATGGGGAATATCTGGCGCTTTCCCGTTCTGGTGTCTGCCTATGGCGGCATGACCTTCTTGATCCCGTATTTCATCTTTGTCGTTTTGATCGCTTCCACCGGCGTGATGGAAGAATTTGCGCTCGGCCGCTGGGCAGGAGCGGGTCCGGTCGATGCGTTCGGCAAATGCACCGAACAGCGCGGCAGCCGCAAAGCCGGCGAGCTGATCGGCGCGATCCCCGTCATCGGCTCGATGATGCTTGCCATCGGCTATACGGTCGTTATGGGTTGGATCTTCAAATACTGCTTCATGGGCATCAGCGGCGGACTGTATGCGCTTGGCACCGATATGGGCAGCATCGTCGGCGCATTCGGCGCAACGGCGCCGGAGACGGAGAAGCTTGGTGAGGCGGTCGGCATGATGTTCTCCCAGGGGATTTTCACGCTGGGTAACGGTGTGTGGCAGATCGTCGGTCTTGCCTGCGCGCTCGTCATCATGGCCATGGGCATCAGCGGCGGAATCGAGCGCGTCAACAAGATCATGATGCCCCTGCTGTTCGGACTGTTTTTGTGTCTGTGCGTTTATATCGCCACGCTGCCCGGTTCCGGCGCAGGCTACCGGTACATCTTCACCCTGGATCCTGCGGGTCTTGCCGATCCAATCGTCTGGGTGTTTGCGTTTGGTCAGGCATTTTTCTCCCTTTCCGTTGCGGGCAACGGCTCCGTGATCTACGGCTCCTACCTCAAAAAGGACGAGGACATTCCCTTCTCCGCGCGCAATGTGGCGATTTTTGACACGCTTGCCGCGCTGCTTGCGGCGTTCGTCATCATTCCCGCCATGGCAGTCGGCGGCGCGGAGCTTTCCAAAGGCGGTCCCGGTCTGATGTTCGTCTATCTCGTCAATGTGTTCAACGGCATGACGGGCGGACGCATCGTCGGCATGATCTTCTTTATCTGCGTGCTGTTTGCGGGCTTCAGCTCCATCGTCAACCTTTATGAAGCGCCCGTCGCCTTTATGCAGGAAAAGTTCCGCTTAAAGCGCGTTCCGGCTGTTGCGGTGATCGGCGCGCTCGGCGCATTCATCTCGCTGATCATCCAGCCGTGGACAAGTCAGTGGATGGACGTTGTCTCCATCTACATCTGCCCGCTCGGGGCAATGCTTGCCGGCATCATGTTCTTCTGGGTGCTAAAAAAGGAAACGGCGCTGGAGGCGGTCAACTGCGGCGCAAAGAAGCCGGTCGGCAAGGTGTTCTATGCCCTTGGCAAATACGGATACTGCGTGCTTGCGCTGGTCGCTTTGATCCTTGGCGCAAAGCTCGGCGGCATCGGCTGAGCGGCGCTGGTCGGCGCCCTGCCTACAAGGCGGAAAGAAGTGAACCAGAAAGGTCAGCAGCGGAGAAGTCAAAAGGCTTCTCCGCTGTAAGGCTTTATTCCCGTTCAATCTTTTCAATCTTATGCCGGCTGAGCCAGCTTTTTCCTTCCACGTAACGCGAGACGATGAAGGTCACCACATAGTCTCCCGCGGAGTTGATCATGGTGGCGGGAGGGTCCACAAGATTGCCGATCGTTACGGCGATGGGGTAGGCGACCGCCATATGGTCGGGGAAGAACAGCGAGCAGATGATGTACTCTCCGATATAGCCTCCGCCGGGGATACCGGACATGGCAACGGAGCTGAAAACTGCCACAAGCAGGACCTTGACATACGTTCCGGGGTCGGAAAAGGGAATTCCAAACACACCGAATAGGAACGAGACCTTCAGCACGCAGCTGAAGCACGAGCCGTCCATATGCATGGTCGCGCCCAGCGGGATCACAAGATCGGAAACATCGTGCGGCACGCCGCTGTCCTGCGCAGCTTCCAGGTTGGTGGGGATCGTTGCAACAGAGGAGCAGGTGCCAAGCGCCGTGACCGCCGGACGAAAGATGTGTTCTCTCATGACGCGCACGCCCTGCGTCCCGCCGCCGAAACGCGCATAGAGCGGAAAGGCAATGAGCGCATAGGCAAGGCACAGCGGATAATACGCGATCATTGCGCGTCCGTAGGACGCGGTGATCTGCGCGCCGTAAGTTGCCACGAGCGAAGCGAAAAAGCCGAAAAACGCAACGGGGGCATAGTAGGAAATCAGCGAGACGACCTTTAACAGGCAATTCGTCATATCCGAGAGCCATTTTGCCGTAAGCGTTTCAGGACCGCCGGAGAGATTCACGCCGAAGCCGAAGAGCAGGGAGAAAACGATCAGCGGGAGCATGGCCTTGCGGGAGAGGAGCGAGGCAAAGTCGCCGACGGTAAAAAAGTTGACGATCAGTGTCGAAAGCGGCGTGGGATCATCCACTGTGCCGGCGGCAGCATCCGTCCACACAGTCAAAACCGGGGGATAAATGCGCACGACCAGCAGCATCAGCGCGCCGGCGATCAGTCCCGTGATCACGAATACGGCAAGGGTGACCCCCATGATCTTTCCGGCGCGTTTGGGACTGTGCATATTGGCAACGCTGCCGGCAAGGGAGCAGAACACCAGCGGGACAACGATGCAGAACATCAGGTTGATGAAGATCGTTCCCAGCGGTTCAAGGCACACCGCACCCGGCCAAAGCGCGCCGAACAGGCAGCCGAGCACAATGGCGGCAAGCATTGCGCCCAAAAGTCCGTAAGTGCGCAGATACGATTTTCTCATAAGAAGCCTCCTGTCTATGTTTTGCTGTTTTAAGATATAGCGGCAGACAGGCTCAAATATGACAATAAGGGCGCATTCGCACAAAATGCACAACAATTCAGCGCTTTAAAGCGATTTAATTTGGTAAGATTTGAAGTTGACAAAAGGAAAAAGAGAGCATACAATGTAAAAAACCGTTGAAGAAGAGTGAGTACATTCGAAGCGGAACGGCAAAGAGAGTCGCAGGCGGTGTGATTGCGATGCGTTCGGTCGGGTGGAATGGGCTTCTGAGGGCGAGCTGAAGCGAGTAGGCGAGCCGGAGTGGTACTCCGTTATCAAAGACCGGTATGTGTTTGCATACGCTGAGTGGGCGCGAAACGCGCCAAGCCGGGTGGCACCGCAGGAAACGAATCGTTCCTGTCCCAGCAGCAGTATATCGCTGCGGGACGGGATTTTTTTATTTTGTCCCGCGAATCATCAGAAAGGAAGGAAAAGACAATGAGCGAACAGAAGATCCCTTACAAAATCTATTTAAGCGAAGAAGAAATGCCGAAATATTGGTACAATGTTCGCGCAGACATGAAGAACAAGCCTGCGCCGCTGATCAATCCGGCAACGAAACAGCCGATGACGTTTGACGAGCTGCGTCATGTTTTCTGCGATGAGCTGGTGCGTCAGGAGCTGGACGAGACGACGGCATATATTGAGATCCCGCAGGAGATCCGCGATTTTTACAAGATGTACCGTCCTTCTCCGCTGGTGCGTGCTTACTGTCTGGAGCAGAAGCTCGGGACTCCCGCCCACATTTACTATAAATTTGAGGGCAACAACACCTCCGGCAGCCACAAGCTCAACTCCGCCATTGCGCAGGCATACTATGCCAAGCAGCAGGGACTCAAGGGCGTGACGACGGAAACGGGCGCCGGTCAGTGGGGCACGGCGCTTTCGATGGCGTGCGGCTATCTGGGGCTGGACTGCCGGGTGTATATGGTCAAGGTCAGCTATGAGCAGAAGCCTTTCCGCCGCGAGGTCATGCGGACCTACGGCGCGACGGTCACCCCGTCTCCGTCGGAGACGACGGCGGTGGGACGCAAGATCCTATCCGAATTCCCCGGGACCGGAGGCAGTCTCGGCTGCGCGATCAGCGAAGCGGTCGAGGATGCGACGAACCGTGAGGGCTACCGTTATGTGCTCGGCAGCGTCCTCAATCAGGTGCTGCTGCACCAAAGTGTGATCGGACTTGAGACGAAGACCGCTCTGGATAAATACGGCGTCAAGCCGGACATCATCATCGGCTGTGCCGGCGGCGGCTCCAACCTGGGCGGACTGATCTCGCCGTTCATGGGGGAGAAGCTGCGCGGCGAGGCGGATTACCGGATCATCGCGGTCGAGCCGGCTTCCTGCCCGAGCTTTACGCGCGGCAGATTCGCCTATGACTTCTGCGATACCGGCAAGGTGTGCCCGCTTGCCAAAATGTATACACTGGGAAGCGGCTTTATGCCCTCGCCCATTCATGCCGGCGGTCTGCGCTTCCACGGCATGAGCCCCACGCTTTCCCAGCTCTATCACGACGGTCTGATGGAAGCGCGCGCCGTCAAGCAGACGGAGGTCTTCGAGGCGGCGGAGCAGTTTGCCCGCGTTGAGGGCATTCTGCCGGCGCCGGAATCCAGCCACGCGATCCGCGTCGCGATCGACGAGGCGATCAAGTGCCGTGAAACCGGCGAGGCGAAGAACATCGTGTTCGGACTGACCGGCACGGGCTACTTCGACCTCTATGCCTACGAGAAGTTCAACGACGGACAGATGGTGGACAGCGAGCTGACGGACGAAGAGATTGAAAAAGGCTTCGCCACGCTTCCCGAAGTGTAAAAACCCGTACCGAACGGAGAAGGCTTTCCTCCAAAAAAACCGCTGACTTGACAAAGTCAGCGTTTTTTTTTCAACAATGTCAGCTTTTTGCCGGGATGCGATCAGAGTCCCATTTCCTTTTTCACTTCGCCGAAGCACTTGATGGCAAAATCAAGGTCTTCCTTCGTGTGACCGGCGGAGATCTGCGTGCGCACACGGTCGCGTCCCTTGGGTACAACGGGGTAGCAGAAGCCGACGACATACACGCCCTTTTCAAGCATGCGCCGCGCAAACTCACCCGCGATCTTGGGATCGTACAGCATGACGGGCACGATCGGGTGCTCGCCGGGCAGCAGGTCAAAGCCGAGCTTTTCCATCTCCGCGCGGAAGTAGCGCGCGTTCTCATGCACCTTGTCGCGCAGGGCGGTGGACTCGGTGAGCATGTCGATCGTGGCGATCGTGGCCGCGCAGATGGCGGGAGCGAGGGAGTTGGAGAACAGGTACGGACGGCTGCGCTGGCGCAGAAGATCGACGATCTCGCGCTTCGCGGCGGTGTAGCCGCCGGAGGCGCCGCCCATGGCCTTGCCGAAGGTACCGGTGAGAATATCGACCCTGCCCATCACGCCGCAGAACTCCGGCGTGCCGCGGCCGTGCTCGCCCATAAAGCCGACCGCGTGGCTGTCGTCAACCATGACGAGCGCGTCAAACTCCTCGGCAAGGTCGCAGATGCCCTTGAGATCGGCAATGTAGCCGTCCATGGAGAAAACGCCGTCGGTGGCGATGATGATCTTCCGGCAGCCCGCGGCGCGCGCGTCGGTAAGCTGCCTGCGCAGATCCTCCATATCGCTGTTTTTATAGCGGTAACGGTGCGCTTTGCAAAGACGCACGCCGTCGATGATGCTCGCGTGGTTCAGCTCGTCGGAGATGACGGCGTCGTCCGCGCCGAGCAGCGTTTCAAAAAGACCGCCGTTGGCGTCGAAGCAGGAGGAGTAGAGGATGGCGTCCTCCATGCCGACGAAGCCGGCGATTTTGCGCTCGAGCTGCTTGTGGATCTCCTGCGTGCCGCAGATAAAACGCACGGAGGAGAGCCCGAAGCCCCACTCGTCATAGCTCTTTTTCGCCGCGGCGATCAGACGCGGGTCGTCGGAAAGACCGAGATAGTTGTTCGCGCACATGTTGACCACGGCTTTGGCTGCGGTCGTGTCGATGCGGGAGCGCTGGGGCGTGGTGATGATGCGCTCATCCTTGTAGATGCCGGCTTCGCGGATGGCGTCAAGCTCGGCGCGGTACTGCTCATAAGCTGTCTTCATGATCGTTCCTCCTTATTGTTTCGTCCAGTCGAGAATGACTTTGCCGGATCTTCCGCTGTGCATGGCTTCAAAGCCCTTTTCAAATTCGGTGTAGTGGAAGCGGTGCGTGATGGCGGGGGAGAGGTCCAGACCGCCCTGCACCATATAGCTCATCTGGTGCCAGTTATCCATCTTGCGGCCGTAGATGCCCTGAAGGGTCAGACCCTTGCCGATCACGTCGTTCATGTTGAGGCTGATGTTGGCGTTGCCGAGACCGAGGAGACTGATTTTGCCGCCGTTGCGCATGACGGAGATCATCTGGTTGAGAGCCGCCCCGCTGCCGGACATTTCAAAGCCGACGTCGAAGCCCTCGACAAGCCCCTGCGCGCGCATGGCTTCCTGCAGGTTTTCGCGCCCGGTGTTGATGGCGGCGTCCGCGCCCATTTTGCGGGCAAGCTCGAGGCGGTAGTCGTTGAGATCGGTGACGATGACGCGGCGTGCGCCGGCGTACTTGGCGATAGCGACGGCGAGAATGCCGACGGGACCGGCGCCGGTGATGAGGACGTCCTCGCCCACAAGGTTGAACATCAGTGCGGTGTGCGTCGCATTGCCGACCGCGTCAAACATGGCGACGATATCCTCGTCAAGGTTGGGATCGATGATGATCACGTTGGAAGCGGGAATGCAGACGTATTCGGCGAACGCGCCGTCGCGGTCCACGCCGACGGAGCTGGTGTTCTTGCACCACTGGATGTTGCCGGTGTGGCAGTTGCGGCAGTGACCGCAGGTAATGTGCCCCTCGCCGGAGACACGCTGACCGACATGAAGCCCCGTCACGCCGGCGCCAAGCTCGGCAATTTCGCCGACATACTCATGACCGATGACCATGGGCGGTTTGACATGCTGCGCGGACCATTCGTTCCAGTCATAGATATGAACGTCGGTGCCGCAAATCGCGGTTTTGTGTACTTTGATCAGCACCTCGCCGGGACCCGGAACGGGGACGGGTACCTGACGAAGCTCCAGACCGGCGGCAGCAGCCGGCTTTACGATAGCGTCCATCATACGTGCCATAATGTCCTCCAATTAAACACAAATTATGCAATTTTGCTTATCCTGCATAGACATTTTATGGCAAGACCATGTTGTTGTCAAGCAGATTTGCGCGGAAACAGGCAGCACGCAAACGATTTTTCTGCCGGAAACCGGGCTGTGCGTGAGGTTGTCAAAAAAGGCGAAAAGTGCGCGTATCGGGAAGGAAGATAGTTACGAAAGAAACCCAGGAGGGGTGTCACAAGGTGAATTGCCGCAAAGCGGCAAGAGAGGGTGGCCTGGGTCATTCGTGTTTGATCAATAAGTTTTTGCAACTTTAAAAAGTTGCAAAAACTGGAGTAGTATCCTCTAAGTGCAGTCGCAAAACCCCAAAAAATCTGTTATACTGAAAGAACAGAGATGGAAGGAAATGCAATGAAGCAGTACAGCAGGGAATTCAAAGAAGAGGCGCTCAAGCTGTCCGACGAGATCGGTGTGAAGAACGCCGCCAAGCGGCTCGGCGTCGCGTACTACACGCTGGCGGACTGGCGAAGCATCCGGACAACTGCAGCTACAGCGTGAACCGCATCTGTCTGGCGCTTGAGCAAGCCGGGATCGACGTCAGCCGGCGGACGGTGTACCGCGTCATGAAGGAGAACGGCCGGCTTCATAAGCGGTGGTTCCGCACGGGATCACCAAGGCAGCGACAGAGACACAGGAGCAGGAGAACCTTCGAGCTGAGCAAATCCGAATGGCAAAAATTGCTGACAGAATTTATACAAGAGCAGTTTATATTGGATGGGATGTGTGCTGATGTGGCAATCCACGATCCGTACCCAACCGGACACAATCCTCACGCCCACATCATGCTGACGGTGCACCCGCTTGACGAGCAGGGCAAGTGGCAGTACAAGACCGAGAAAGAATAAGTTATGGCATTTGATTTTAAGAAAGAATATAAAGAATTCTACAGACCCAAGAACAAACCGGAAATTGTAAATGTTCCGTCAGCAAACTATATAGCAGTGAGAGGTGTGGGCAACCCCAACGAAGAGGGCGGGGCTTATCAGCAGGCAATCGGCGTTTTATACGCTGTGGCATACACCCTGAAAATGAGCTATAAGACGGATTACAAAATAGAGGGTTTCTTCGAGTATGTTGTGCCGCCCCTTGAGGGCTTCTGGTGGCAAGACGGCATCTGCGGTATTGACTACTCCGACAAGTCAACCTTTCATTGGATTTCCGTCATTCGCCTGCCCGATTTTGTTTCCAAAGAAGACTTTGAATGGGCAGTCAAAACCGCAGCAAAGAAGAAAAAGCTCGACTGCTCCTCAGCGGAATTTCTGACGGTTGACGAGGGGCTGTGCGTTCAAATTATGCATACGGGTCCATTTGATGAGGAACCTGCGACAGTTGCCCTCATGGACGAATACTTAGAAGAAAACGGATATGTCAATGATTTTACCGACAAACGGCTGCATCACGAAATCTATATGTCTGACGCAAGAAAGGTTGTGCCCCAAAATTGGAAAACCGTCATTCGACATCCTATCAGAAAAAAGGAGACTGTATTATGAAATCATTACAAACAATTCAAAAGACCTTCCGCGTCTTTCAAACTCTTAGCAAAATTGCTATGATCCTTTCCTTCGTCTGGGCAGGGCTGGCTGCGCTGGGACTGCTGTGCGGCATGGTATGGTATTCCGGCGGCAATGTCTTTGGTGCAAGTCAGGAACTTCTGTATTCCCTGACGGTAACCGGCGGACTGACGGAAATGATTGGTGTTCTTTTGGTCGATATGATTCTCGCTCTGACAGACGGCACCCTGCTTGTATTTGCCCTGCGTTATTTCAAATTGGAGCAGGCAGACGGTACTCCTTTTACCCGGCATGGAGCAGACCGGGTTTTGCGTCTCGGCATCCTCACTATCGTTCTGCCTCTGGTTGCGGCCATTCTGTCGGCACTTGTGTGCGAGTTTTTGACTCTGCCGCAGGATGCTGTCAGGGACTGGGGCAATCTGGGCAGTCTGACTATGGGCATTGTGCTGATCCTGGTCTCTCTGATTTTCCGCTACGGCGCCGAATTGGAGACACAAAAGCAGGAAGATGGTTCCCGCTGTGAGTAAACAAATTGCGGCTTTACTGGTTATTGCCGCATTGTTGGGGCTTTCCGCCTGCGCTGCTTCCGAAACCACACAAATCTCTGATAAGGCTGTGGGCGCCGTTTTTGTCAACGAAATGGAGACGCTGCCCGAAGTCGAAAAAGTCTACGCAGATTTTGAGAATAACACATAAGCATACGCACTGATAAAAATGTAAATAAAAGGATAATACCCTATGAAACGTTTAGTAATATACATACATGGCAAAGGCGGAAATGCAGAGGAAGCAAACCACTACCGACCTCTGTTTACTGGAAGTGATGTGATTGGTTTTGACTATACATCACAAAATCCATGGGATGCCCAAAATGAATTTTCGAGTTTTTTTGATTCGTGCAGCGAAGACTATGATGAGGTTATTCTGATTGCAAACAGTATTGGCGCTTTCTTTGCCATGAGCGCCCTTGCCGAAAAGAATATTTCTAAGGCTTTGTTTATTTCTCCCATTGTGAATATGGAGAAACTGATTACCGATATGATGATGTGGTCGAATGTTACGGAGGATGAGCTGGAAAGCAAAAAAGAAATTCCCACGGAGTTTGGCGAAACCTTGTCTTGGGAATATCTGTGCTATGTGCGCAAGCATCCGATCAAATGGAACATCCTCACCTGCATTCTGTATGGTGGAAAGGATCACCTGACCTCCAGAGAAACCATAACCGAGTTTGCGGAAAAACAAGGCGCAGACCTTACCGTAATGGAGGACGGTGAGCACTGGTTCCATACCAATGAGCAGATGCAGTTTCTGGACGATTGGATTCGCAGGTCTATTCCATAACATTTCTATTGGAAGATAGCAAAAATGGTCGAGAAAAAATGAGCCGCATTCTTGTAAAATGGTTACGCCCGGAGGTGAGAAAATGCAGGAACAAATGGAAGCGGTACAACGAATGCAGGAGTATATCGAAAAACATCTGCGTGAGAATATTTCCTTTGCAGATGTTGCAAAGGCATCATTATTTTCTCCTTGGTATGCAAGGCGGTTGTTTTTAGAGTATACGGGTGTTACGCCGTCTGAGTATATCCGAAAGCTGAGATTAAAACAGTCTGTCCTCAAATTACGGGATGAAGATGTCAATATCCTGGATGTTGCGCTGGATTCCGGCTTTGGAAGCGTTGACGGATACCAAAGAGCCTTTCGTAAAGAGTTCGGCTGTAATCCAAGCGCCTATGCTGCCAATCCGATTCCCCTGCATTTGTTTACTCCCTACGGTGTTAAGTTTCGGTTTAGGGAAAGGAAGGAAACGACCATGGGTGCAAGAAATGTATTTATGCAAGTCATCGACAAACCCAAAAGAAAGGTTATCCTCAAGCGGGGAAAAACAGCCACGGAGTATATGAAATATTGTGAGGAAGTCGGCTGCGATATTTGGGGGCTGCTGGTGAGTATGAAATCTCTTTGCGGGGAGCCGGTATGCCTGTGGCTGCCGGAAGCGTATATCAAGCCGGGAACGAGCCAGTATGTACAGGGTGTTGAAGTAGCGGAGGATTATACTGGTGAGATTCCCGATGGCTTCGACGTGATTGAACTTCCGAAAGCGCAGTACCTGATGTTCCAGGGAGAGCCCTTTCAGGAAGAAGAATACCAGCAGGCCATTGCGGAAATCTGGGAATCTGAGAAAAACTATGACCCTTCTTTGATTGGCTATCAGTGGGACGATGCGAACCCCAGAATTCAACTGGAACCCATCGGAACGAGGGGGTATATTGAGTTAGTTCCGATCCGCTCTAATATTTGAGCGATGATTACAGAATGAAGCGATATGAACGAATCGTAAGGACGCAGTGGATGACACTTCGTCCTTACTGTTTCCGTCTCCAGAAATGTATGATTCCATAGAAAGAGAGGCGATTTGACATGGAACAGGAAAAAATTGTGATCCGGGGACTTCGGCAGAACAACCTGAAAAATGTGTCCTTGGATATTCCGAAGGGGAAAATTGTGGTTTTCACCGGGGTTTCCGGCTCCGGAAAGTCAAGCATCGTATTCGATACCATTGCCGCCGAGAGCCAGCGGCAGATGAACGAGACCTACACCGCTTTCATACGGGGACGGCTCCCCAAATACGAGAAGCCCAAGGTGGAACGGATTGACAACCTCTCCGCTTCCGTCATTGTGGATCAGTCCCGGCTGGGCGGCAACGCCCGCTCCACCGTGGGCACCATCAGCGATATGTACGCTGCCCTGCGGCTGCTCTACTCCCGCATCGGATCACCCTATGTGGGGACGGCTTCCTACTTCTCCTTCAACGATCCCAATGGCATGTGCAAAACATGCTCCGGTATCGGAAAAATTCTGGATCTGGACATCGAGCGAGCTATCGACCCGGATAAATCCTGGAATGAAAGTATGCTGGAACCGCCTGCTTTCGGTGTGGGAAACTACTATTGGAAACAGTACACAGGGTCCGGTCTGTTTGATCTGGATAAAAAGTACCGAGATTATACCCCGGAAGAACGAAATCTTCTCCTGTTTGGCAGCCGTGTTCTAGGAGGGCCGAGAGCGCACAAAAAGGTGGAGGGTATCAAGACCCAGTTCCAGCGGCTGTGCCTGATGAAAGGCCCCGAGGAGCAGAACGACTACACCCTGCGCAAACTCAATCAGTTCATGGAAGAAAAGACCTGTCCGGTCTGCCACGGGCGGCGGCTGAATGAAAAGAGCCTTTCCTGCAAAGTGGCAGGCTTCAGCATTGACGAGATGTGTGCCATGGAGTTTACGGAGCTTGTCAAGGTGCTGCAAACCCTTGATGACCCCAGAGCAGCCACCATTGTGGACACCCTGACGGCATCCCTGACCCGAATGATCGATATTGGTCTACCATACCTGTCTATGGATCGGGAATCTTCCACGCTCTCCGGCGGCGAGGCTCAGCGCTTGAAGCTGGTGCGCTACATGGGAAGCTCCCTCACCGGCATGACTTACATCTTCGACGAACCCAGCACCGGTATGCACCCAAGAGATGTGTATCGTATGACGAGACTTCTGCAAAGTCTGCGGGACAAGGGCAACACCGTTCTGGTGGTAGAGCATGACAAGGATGTGATATCCATTGCCGATGAAGTCATTGATGTTGGCCCGTTGGCGGGAAAGAACGGCGGCGAGATTTTATTTCAGGGCAGCTATGAAGCACTGCTTCTGTCCGGAACTCGCACCGGAAACGCAATGAAGCAAATAACACCCCTGAAAGCTGTTCTTCGGAAGCCTGAAGCATTTCTTCCGGTGCGAGGAGCCTCTGTTCACAACCTGAAAAACGTGTCTGTTGATATTCCGCTGAATGTGCTGACCGTAGTCACCGGCGTAGCCGGTTCAGGCAAAAGCTCCCTCATACGGGATGTGTTCGCCAAGCAGTATGCCGACCGGGTGGTGCTGGTGGATCAGTCCCCTGTGACAGCCACCGGGCGCTCTACGCCTGCTACCTTCCTCGGCTTTTTTGATGAGATACGCAAGGTCATGGCGGCGGAAACCGGTACGGATGCCTCTCTTTTTTCCTTCAACAGCAAAGGGGGCTGTCATGTCTGCGGCGGACGGGGTATGATCGTCACGGAGCTGGTGTTCATGGATCCGGTCACCACCGTCTGCGAAGCCTGCGAGGGCAAACGGTACAGTGAGGAGGCCCTGTCCTACCGGTATCACGGTAAAAACATCGTGGAGATTCTGGATATGTCCGCCGGGGAAGCCTACGAGTTTTTCAAGGAGAACAAGAAGCTCCGCAAGGCTCTGGGGGCAATGATTGAAGTAGGTCTGCCCTACCTGTCTCTGGGTCAGCCCCTCTCTACCCTCTCCGGCGGCGAGCGCCAGCGGGTGAAGCTGGCAAAGTATCTGGACAAAAAAGGCAACATCTATGTATTGGACGAACCTACCACCGGTCTCCACGCTTCCGATGTTCAGAAGGTCATGGAGCTGCTGGACAGCCTGGTGGATCGCGGCAACACTGTCATTGTCATCGAGCACAATCTGGATGTGATGAAGCAGGCGGATTGGCTTATCGATGTAGGCCCCGATGGTGGTACAGCCGGTGGTGAGATTGTTTTTGCAGGTACGCCAAAGGATATGGCGGAACATTCCCATACAATCACAGCGGAATACCTGAGAAAGTCCATGTGATTCTCCCGGGTCGGAAGTACAAAAGCATTTTTATAATTTTATAAGTAGAAGATGGAGAAATGATATGATGGTTGCGACAAGTCGTTTGATTCTACGGGAAATGAATATGGACGATTACGATGCTTTGTATGAAGTCCTGACAGATTCTGATATCATGCTGCACTATCCCTATACGTTTGATGAGAAGCAGGTTCGGGGATGGATTGAAAGAAATATGCAGCGGTACAGAATCCTTGGGTTTGGTCTGTGGGCGGTGTGCTTAAAAGAATTCGGAGAAATGATTGGGAACTGTGGGCTGACCATGCAGAATATCGGTGGCATGATAAAGCCTGAAATCGGATATCACATTCGTGGAGATTGCCAGCGAAAAGGCTATGCCAAGGAAGCGGCATCCGCTTAGTGGTCTAATGAAAGCAGTAACATATCGGGATTTGGTGGTGAACAAAATGGAAATTAGAATGGCAAATGAATGTGATATTGATGGCTGGATGAATCTTGTAAGTAAGGTAAAAAATCATTTTCCCGGGCTGGAAACAAAAAGAGCTCTGGATGAACATCGGGATACGGTTTTGGATTTTATACGCAACGAATCCGCAATCTGCGCCACGATTGAGAACCGGATCGTTGGCGTATTACTGTTTTCCAAAGATAATTCCATACTCTGTTTTTTAGCTGTCGATACCGAGTATCGCAGACAGCATATTGCAGAAAAGATGATGACCCATATGCTTGATTTGTTGGACTCAAATATGAATGTAGTTGTTACGACCTATCGGGAAGGCTCCCCGGAAGGGATCGCCGCAAGAGCGTTCTACAAGCATTTAGGGTTTGTAGAGGGAAAGCTGACGGAGGAATTTGGAAGTCCTGTTCAGGAATTTGCTTTATATCGATAATCATGGAAAGACAGAGTGAGTGTAAATATATGAAGAAGATTTTGATTGTTGAAGATGATGAAGCAATCCGCACAGAACTGATCACATTGCTCCGCAGCAATGGTTACATGACCGTGGACGCTCAGCCTTGTGACCTGATTCTGATGGACATCAATCTGCCGGGAGAGAGCGGCTTCACCCGCTGCCGGAAGCTGCGGCAGAGCTCTGATACGCCGGTGATCTTCCTGACCGCCCGGGACACTCCGGAGGACGAACTGCTGGCCTTCGGCGTGGGCGGAGATGATTTTATCCGCAAACCCTACAATTCTGCCGTCCTGCTTGCGCGGATCAGCAGGATGCTGAAAAGTTCGGCGAGCAATACACTTACCGTCCGGGGACTGACGCTGGATCTGCCGGGCATGAAGGCTGTTTTTGCGGGCAGCGCAGTGGAGCTGACAAAAAACGAGACACGGATCCTCTGGTGTTTGATGCAGAAGGACTTGTGCACCCGTGACGAGCTGATCGAAGATCTGTGGACAAACGGAATGTATATCGATGGCAACACTCTTTATGTCAACATCGGCAGGCTTCGGGAAAAGTTAGAGAGGATCGGGGCAAAGGTCTTTATCCGCACGGTGCGGGGCGTGGGGTATCGCCTATGAGCATCATAGAATACTTGAGAGCGAAAGCCGTTTCCTTATGGATCGCAGGGATTGCCGGTCTGTACATGATTCTGGTGTCTTACTTATGCGAGCTTCCGTTTTCCCTCATGTTGCCCATTCTGTTCAGCGGCGTATGCGTTATGCTGCTGTGTATGCTGATCGGCTGGTGGAACATCAACCGGCGGCTGAAGATGCTGAAAAGTAGGTTGGATGCCCTGCCGGAAAAATACCTGATCGGCGAGACAATGGAAAAACCACGGGATGCGGTGGAGCTGGAATATTACCTGCTGATGAAGGAGATCTCCCGCAGTGCCATCGGTGCGGTAGAACAGGCCAGAGTGGAAAAGCAGGACTACTACGACTATGTGGAACGCTGGGTGCATGAGATCAAGACGCCGCTGACTGCCTGCTCGCTGATCCTTGCCAACGGCGCAGATCCGGCCAAGCTGCGGCGGGAGCTGCGCCGGGCGGACAACCTCATCGAAACCATCCTGACCTATGCGAAATTGCGGACGGCGGAAAAGGATACCCAGATCACCCTGGTGGATTTACGCGAAGTGTGCGACAAGGCCATCCGGGAGGAGATGGAGCTTTTGATCGCGGCGGATATCGGCGTTTCGGTTGACGGGGAGGCTGCGGTCTATACCGACTCCAAGCTGCTGGTGTTTATCCTCAAACAGCTGCTCATCAACTGCGCCAAATACTGTCTCGGCTGTCAAATCCAAATCACACTGGATGGAGCCAGTCTGATTTTTGAGGACAACGGCCCCGGAATCCCTGCCCACGAGCTGTCTCGGGTGATGGAACGGGGTTTCACCGGCAGCGCAGGTCGGAACCACGGACAAAGCACCGGCATGGGCTTGTACATCGTTAGCCAGCTTGCTGAAAAACTGAATATCGGCCTGGAGTTTTCCTCTGAGGAGCACTGCTTCACCCGTTTTATATTACAATTTTCCAACGGAACCTGACAAAACTGTTAGATTCGATAGGAACAGCGTTAGAACGATTTCCGGCTTTCCGTGCTACAATAGCTGCGAAAGGTTGGTGAAACACTATGAATACTTTACTTGAAATCAACAATGTAACCAAATATTACGGCAACGGAGAAGCGGTCTCCAAGGCCCTAAATGGGGTTAGCTTCCGGATGGAACAGGGAGAGTTTACCGCCGTTATGGGTGCCTCCGGCTCCGGAAAAAGTACGCTGCTGAATGTCATCGCCACCATTGACCGTCCCAGCTCCGGCAGGATTCTTTTGGGTGAAAAGAATATTGCCGAAATGCGGGAGCAGGAACTGGCGGCCTTTCGCCGTGATCGGTTGGGCTTCATCTTTCAGGAATACAATCTGCTGGACACGCTGACGGTGGCTGAAAACATCGTCTTGCCCCTGAACCTGCAGAAGCGGCCAGTTCAGGAAACGCAGGAAAAACTCCAATCTGTTTCTGCTTCTCTGGAGATCACTGAGCAGCTCCCCAAGTTCCCCCGGCAACTCTCCGGCGGTCAGCGGCAGCGAGCCGCCTGCGCTCGGGCGCTCATCACAGATCCTGCTCTGATTTTGGCGGATGAACCCACCGGTGCACTGGACAGCGCAAACTCCAAAAGCCTGATGCAGACCTTCACGCTGATGAACCAACAGCTGGGCTCCACCATCCTGATGGTGACACACGATGCCGTGGTGGGTTCCTACGCTTCCCGGGTGCTGTTTTTGAAGGACGGTCAAATCTGGAACGAACTGTACCGGGGAACCCGAACCCGTCAGGCTATGTATCAGGAGATCCTGAATACCATGGCGGTGCTGGGAGGGGAAGCCGATGTTCGCTAAGCTGGCTTTTCGGAATGTGCGCCGACAGCTCCGGAGTTATCTGATCTATTTTATCACCGTGGCGCTGAGCATTGCCCTGATGTTCTCCGTCAACAATCTCAGTTACAGTGACCGTGTTCAGGGACTGGCAGAAATCTCCTCTGACGTGAGCGCCATGTTCACCATGGTCACGGTGCTGTGCTGCCTGGTAACGGCTCTGGTACTGAGCTATGCCACCGGTTTTATGCTGAAGCTGCGAAAAAAAGAATTCGGCATGTATTTGACGCTGGGCATGACACGGCGGAATATCCAGACGCTCTTTGTCTTCGAAACAGGGCTCCTGTCGGTCCTTGCTCTGCTGGTGGGCATGGGGGCGGGACTGGTGATCTTTCAGCTTCTTTCAGCCCTGTTTGCTTCCATCATGGAGTTCCCGTTCACCCTTTCCGCCTATTCCGTTCAGGGAATTTTGCTGACGCTTGCCGTCAGCATTGGCTTGTTTGTCCTGTCCTCACTGGCCTCCCTGCGGTATCTGAAAAAGGTCACGGTGTCAGAGCTGCTGAAAGAGGAAGCGGCAGAGCGAACGGAGCGGCATCCGGTGTTCTGGTGTATCGCCTCTGCTGTGCTGCTGGCTGGCTTTATCGGCTGCCTGATTGTCACCTACCGGAATCTGATGGCTGCATTCCGTGGCGAAAATGGCGTGGAATTGCTCCTATGGCTGGTGATTGATCTGGTGATGGTCTTTCTGGTTCACTTTGCGCTTTCCAGAACGCTGTCGGGGATGCTGCTGCGAAACAGGAGGCTTAA